>Ga0247782_1000499_pt1 | contig 21050 bp, 13 predicted proteins | sample UWRJL019104C5_FD_179928 | JGI IMG/M metagenome (GOLD analysis project Ga0247782, IMG submission 179928) | Plant litter microbial communities from Arlington Agricultural Research Station in Wisconsin, United States - UWRJ-L019-104C-5 | ecosystem: Environmental > Terrestrial > Plant litter >...
TTTTTTGTTTTTTGTGTTTTTTTTTTTTTTTTTTTTTTTTTTTTTTTTTTTTTTTTTTTTTTTTTTTTTTTTTGGTTTGTGTCTTGACTTTCGAGCACCTGACGCGGCTTTGTACCGCATCGATGCATGTGGGCTTGTTTGTTTGCTTAGCTTATCAGACGCGCGTGTGCTGTACGTAGGTATGTCTGCTGTTGTCTGCCCCTGGCACGTTCAGCCGTGTTGGCACATAAGATGAGAGCATTTTGCGGCTAGCTAGCCATAGGATTAAGTGTGTAGATATGTACCTACATAGGGCGAGCAAGAGGGGTAAGTAGAGTATATCCCTATCGACAGTATACCAACCAGATATGTGTAAGTAAGTCCCGCGGTGATTCGGAGTTTTGTGAAATCCGAATTATCTATAGTTACTTATATTAGACGCAACAAAACCAGTAGATGTGTTCGCATATTTATGTTTGTGCTTGTTCGGTCGGACGTTGCTCGGTGTGGCGTAAGGGAATGACGGACGGGCCACGTGAGTAGGTACCTAAAGTACATAGCCTGCTCAAGATTTTGTAAGCTTCCCCATCACGGTGGTGTAACAAATTGTATCCATGACCTGCAACTCGTAATCTGCAGGGAACAAAAGACAGCATTTGATGATCAGGTTCTAGGTCCAAGTAGGCATGGTACAGTGTCTAGCAGCCGATTTTGTGCATTTCCTCATTCCGCGGATAGCTGATATCCTACTTGCATTATTATCATCTCATAGCAGGAATACGAGTTGGCTTAGGTAAGGCATGGCTGAAGAAATTCTTTCGCAAGAGTTGCGGTTTTTGGTAGAGCATACTGTAGGTTGCCTGGGCAAAGTCATGGCAGGAAACGTCGAGTTAGCTCGGCCGGTAAGGTTCGGTCGGTAGGCCAGCCGGGAATGGAGAGAAGGAAAGTTAGGTTCTGGGTGGAAATGGTAAAGTAAATCATGTAATTGTACCAGAAAGGAGTTCATGTTGGTGTGTCTGTAATAGAATAAGGTAGAGAGTAAGGTACGTTAGCACGTGGCGGCGTTACCTGCGAGGAGGGGTCCTTCCCCCCAACCCCCAATGTGCATTGCACTGCAGTGATGGCTACATAGTAATTGGTTATCGAGCTGTGTATGCACTTAAGGTCGGCACGTACCTACCCCAAATTCTACCCAGCTTTTGATATACATACCCCAGGCAGGTACCTAACTACGTATGTAGGTGCCTATGTACCCAAGGACTTCAAGTTGTCCTTGGCACTTGGCGAAGGGCAGGCAAGACAATACAAATGTTTTGCAACCAGGAATGATAGACCTAGCTCAAGTATACATAGTATTGTGTACTTGGGTATGCTGTAGATAAGTAGATTATGTAGGTAGGTGCTGTTATCATTGTACTACTACTGCTGTACACACAGAGTCCAAGGCATAGGCTAGGGAAGCAGCCTTCGCATAATCGTCACATCATGTTATCTTGGCATCTTTCTTTCCGCTCTACTGTGCTGAGGTTAGGTAGGTTTGTTATATCTTGTCCCGCCTACAGCACATGTACACACTTTTATGACCTGCTTGTTGTGGGTAACGTTTCGTGGGTTTTCGAGGTGTCAATTTCGAATCTGTGGATGGGTTTCCAGAACACGCCAAGAACAATGACGGAGATAAAGAACAATCAGCGAATACGATACAGCCTGTCAAATGGTCTGGGTACGTACCTGCTTCAATTGCAAGAAGTCTGCCCCTCTAATATTAACGGGAAATTGAAGATATCTCATTGGGTCCTTAAACATCTGGTTTCAATCTAGAAGGAGTTTTTTTTCTTTTTGCTCTTGTCTTTCTTTCCGTCATCCTTCTGTCTTTCCTTTCTTTTGCCACCTCAAAAATTACCCTTACTTATGCCGTACATATGGGTGGGTATGTAAATATAGAGGAATCCTGCAGCTGATAATATCCTGGCCGTGGATCAATACAACTGCTGGGATTCTCAACCAGGGCTTTTATTCTAACTAGTCTGAGATACCTACAGTATTATATGACCTATACCCACATGTACCAGTAAGTAGTAAACGGTCAATGATATGTGCATCTCTGTATAATAGCAAGTATCTACGAATGCCCGGCAGCTGTCAACCGCCCTGCTAAGTATGCGTTTCGTACAATATGCCTCCTCAGGGATTTCGATACAGCATTCTGATCGGGCATGTTCATGCTTTACCTCCTTACTATATTGTTGCGCCAAGGGCCTTTTGGCATGTAGAACACCAATTTTGACCCCGTGATCTCTCGTTTGAAGCCGAGTACATACCCATGTACCTGTCTAGCCTACCCTTGTCCCGACCAATGCTTGCTAGCAAATGCCATATCTTCCTAGCGACAGTAGACCATAGTATGTACAGTAGTGCCGTCCTATCTAGTTACACGAGCTGTCGGGCAAGGGTCAGTTTAATACAATATTGTTTTTTTCCGTGGCGCCTTTCGTATCATATTCTCGGTCATGCGGACAGCAATGATCAGGCTCGAGGCCTGGTTTTCTTTGTGATTTTTTTTTCTTGCTCACCGCTTCTAGCACCGGTTTATTTATCCTGTTTCGTCCCTGAACCCAATGGTGGGGTTCCATCCATTCTCGACCCACGGTCTGAAACTGCTTTGTTTTCACCTGCTTGTCCTATTATGACTTCTCCCGTCTCCAGACCTCCGCCGGTACCGGGATGCGGAAACAGCAAATATGTGTAACGTGCCGTACCGTAAACTTTTGCAACGAGGCCCTGCCCTCTCCGCCGTGGCCGGGTATGCTTAACCATCCCGCCGCTGTTGTGCAGCGTTGTTTCTCGGACTTTGTGTGCGTCGATCTCTCGAAGGCCGGTTGCTTGGATCCGCATACCGATAAGTGAAAGCTATCGTAGGGTTTCTTACCCGCTTGGGCAGAACTCTGGTTAGAGAATTAAATTTTTGATGAGGGGCGGGAAAATGTGATAGATTTCATTTTGTCATACAGGATATACCTGTAATTTTTTTCTGCATTATTTGCCCCTCTCTGCCGGCCTGTTCTGTCGTGATTTATTTTTTTGCGTCATCTTTGAAATACATATATCAAAGATATACCAAGCGCCACACCCGCCATACCCACCTTGCCCCTTTTCCCATTCTCAGGTCACCAATGGCGGAGCTTTCGAGACGCTAAAACCGGGGAGCAATATTCAGTGGGCTGGGCGCAGCCATTCGGGATTCTTGCCAGCATTTTGGCGTGGCTTGGCTGATTCAACCTAGTTCCGCACAGCCGGTTCGATGAGACCTGATGAGGGGGGACGTTTGAATGTTTGATAGGTCCAATTTCACCGAGAGAATAAACAAATAGGCAGGTACGTGTCAACTCTCTGTGGACAGCATCATAAAATTTACCGTACAGCGTAAGAGTCGGGACCCCCCCTCACGATCGGGCAATGGGACCTCAAATGGTATGAAATTATTTTGTTTGGAATTCTTATCTTGACTGTGATGAAAAGAGCGAGAACCAGGATGTTATGCATATCTCATAATACATTCAATTTAGATGAAGAAATCACATACTCAACACATACATACTTAGAAATTCAAATGTAGCCTAAGATCTGATAACGTGGTATGAGAAATTTTCATGCATGCCCAGATTTCGTTGATGATGTCACTCGTTTTTATAATAATATGACCGATATCTTTCGTCTGCTTTGCTGACTGGGTTATGGATGTGCGACCAATGATATTCGTCCATGGATGTTTTCAATGTCGGGCGACGCTACCCCTCTCCACGATGATACATTACTAATGCACTAAGCGATTTGCCGTGGTGCAACTTCATGTTCAGAAATGTCCATCAATGTTCCCAGCGCCTAACGTGGTAGGTATATAATAGCGGGATTTGGATAGTAGCGAGGAAGGGAGGAGAGGAGAGGAGAGGAGGGAGGGGGATTTTTTTTCCCTGTCTGCTAGCGATTCCCGATTGTGCGGGACGACATCCATCTTTTGTCGGCTAGTGTACTTTGGTGCTGCACAACATATCTCCAGGGGGGTAGGTATATGTACCTACAGAGGTAATAATAGATTGCCGGCGCGATAGGGTTGTGTCTGACCGCAGCGCGATTACTGACATATGCATTCGAATTAACTGTCGGGTTTTATAATCCTTCCCATACCTTTTGTGCAGATAATTTGGGACAAGGTGTGCATTTGTACACTATTTAATAAATACTGGAAATGGATTCCAAATTGCGCTGGCCTCTCAAAGTCAGATGATCGCATCTATATGCGCCTGGAAATTAGTAATATTCCAGAAGAGATTATAACGGGGTTGGAAAAGAGAGCCTAGTGACCCGATATTTGTATATCTATATACATCCAGGTACACCAGTACACAAAGGTATCTCGTACGGAGGTACGCACGTCAAATGTCACAGGGGGTTGAGGTAGCGACTAATAAGGGCAGCTAAGGGGCATCAACCCACTAACAAACGTTAACGAGGTTCGTAACCACATTGAGTAGAAGACTGGCTCGATCCCGTCGACTAGCTAACTGTAGTTGCAGTCTAGAACGATTTTCATACGTCAAGGGGAGGTAAGCATCTAAAAATTCTAAATTCTAGGTTATGTGGGTGTTTATTTACTATAGGTATTATTCTCATCTTCTGATTCTAACCCATTCTTAATTCTGAGCTACAGAGTAGTATACTAATATCGATAGAGCACCGGGGCATTTTTGTGCTACTGAAGTCGCACAGCATACTGTGTCTCCGGGAGGGCATCCGGCAATCCACTTCGGAGCACCAGTTGGATGGTTCGTTGTCAGCTCTCTGCTGTACTTAATTTAACGGGGCAGAAACGCAGGGTCTTCCCAGACTGCAACTTGCAGGAGGGAAGCATGCCTTGAATCTAAAATAACACGTCAAGCATTTCATACAGCAACATGTAGGTACATACCTACAGTACCATCGACATGCGATCGAATGGCCACAAAGCAAGAGGCAGGCAGATCGGGTCCCGCACTGCGCCGCACCACTTGATTTGCTACGTTCTCATTATTGTAGGTATGTATTCGCTGCGCTGACTAGGTAACGCATGTAGTAGCGCATATAAGGTATCGACGTAAGCAGCAGTCTTGCTCATGACCGTGTCTGCCCTTGCTGATGGTTGTATTGGGAAGCTTCCACGCTGACCGCTGGCCGAGAAGCACCGGGCCGAGTCAATCGTGACCAACCAGTCCCTCCCGTCTGAGTCGTGTTGGCATCATCCCAGAGTCCTGCACATGCCATGTGAGCATTCTCATCTATCCACTCGCTCACTTGCTGATGGTTCCTGACCGGATGTGATCCGCGATGCCGGGCGGAGCGCAGCGTTTCATTAACCCAAGCCGGCGTTTTCTTGACATTGGCCCTTTGGCCCAATGGGCTGCCGGGACTTCTAGAAGCACTAAGGGCTAGAGAAGGAGGTGAAACAGTAAGGTCCCGAAGTGGGCAGAGATGTGTAAGGTGGCGTGCCAACTCGGGCAGTAAATCGCGGAAGGGGACGATTTTAGTGCCGACATCCCAACCCGAGGACCCAGCTCTGGCTGCCAGGACCGGGTTCTGACCGGGTAGGTAGTGTAGTAGTAGGATAATGCAGTAATAGATGAATGGATCGAGCTTTGTATGTACATACAAAGCAAAAAATTAAAGCATCGATTTGCGAACTCCGTCCCCATTACATTAGGATGTACGATGCCACTATCGTTTTGATATCTTGTTTTCTTAGCTCGATCAATCACCGTCGCACTTGCCGGAAGACGACACAAACCATCTGTGCTAATAAGGAGAACTTAATCTACTGGTCTGACTGGTCTATGCTGGTTATCGCAGTCATCATCACTCTCGGTGCGTTTCTATTCCTTGTCCCTGACCCGGACTAGGCAGGTATCAGATGCGCCTGGCAACCAGCGATTGGATGGAAAAGGAAACTATATCCAGATATGTATGTCCCATGTTCGTGAGAATTCGATAGAAGGATAGAAAAAATAAATAAAATAAACTAAAGTAAGAAAAGACGCAGTATCTCACCGGCTTGTGAGGTGGGGTTGAATTGCCTTAGGTTGACGCGAGGAGGGGTGAGAAGAGTGAGCGAGCTTTTGTGAGGCTGTCATCTACATACTAGTAGCCGTAAGAGATGATCACTGCAGGAGACGGATCTCTCGGACTTTCAAGCCGGTGTCGCGATTGTGCAACGCCGTGCTCCAAGTATAGACTCGTTTACATATCATTGTAGATTCTATCTACCTAGGTACAGCAGTACTTACAGTAGACTACGGTGTTTACCTACTATCGACTCATGCATCACTAATCCGTGGTATTAAGCCCGTCACGCACGTTCAGAGCTTGATTCTGGGCTGGCCGGGGCCGCACGTGTATGGTAGGCACATATGCTTACCTAGTGCTCAACCTTATCGTACACATACGTACCTATGTCTATAATCCATCTGATATCGTGGGCACATGATGGATGATATGTACAGGCGATCGACTGGGGAGGGTGACCGGTCGGGCAAGACAGGCGTTGACCGGATGGTTTGTCACCTCGCCGCAGTGGGGGGGTGACAGAAGGAGAAAGCAGGGGATCAAGTGGGAAACGAGATGAGGCTACAATTATATTATGAAATTTTCCACGGCACCCGCGCTATGAAACGCAGCTACCATGGTGCTAGGTTGTGCTAGGTGTTATGCAGTGCAGCTCCTAACAGACCTTGCTTAGCTTCCGAGGGACAGCCCACCGTCTCGAGAATCGGGAATGACTTGTGCGCTGCCGACGCCCGACTAGGCCGACAACGAACAAACGGCGGGCGGCTATGTGGTGTGCTCGATAGGGTATCTCAGGTGGTACATAATCAAAAGTGACAAGTGTATGGCTGGCATATGGCAGTAGTTCTTGTGGTGGGATTCCGGTGCGGTGGATTGAGCCTTGCAGCGCATTGTTTCAACGATGCCTAATGCGCTGCAGTGACGGCCTATCGTCGGGTAGGCGACTTCGCGAGGCTTGGCGATGCCATTCCTGCACAATCTGCGTCATGGTGGACTGCCGTCCCAGCGCTCCGGGTCTGGCAAGCCCAAGCTCAAGCCCATACCCATATCCCTCCGCAGGACCTCCAATCCTTCCTATCATCCCAGCCTTGTCCCTTGTCAGTTGCGATGTCCCTGATGTTCCCTGCTGCGCCTGTTGCGGCTGTCGCCTAGGTAGGTTAGGTAGGTACAGCTGGAAGTGCCTACAGCCTACAGGCTACCTACCTACCTAGGCACTCATCGCTTCCCGTGCTGTCGTGACCGGGCTGCCCGGGCCCTCGGATTCGCGCGTGGAGCCATGCTTGCGGCCGCGTCTACTCTTTACAGCATACTTGTTGGCTTAAGCCTAGTTACGCCCTGTGAGGTAGGCAAGAACGAGCATCTAACTCATGCATGGAGGAACAGTTTTGGCACAGCTTGCGAGAGCGCGCGCTGCGACCGGGAACGAGAAAGCAGGGCAGCAACCAAGGGAAGGGATACCTACCTACCTACCTATATACTTACTATGCTAGTAGCAGGACATACCTAGGTTGGTACGACAGGTAGTAGGCCGCTCTCCCTACCCTCGTTAACCCATTAGCAAGCACGCATAATCCTCTCACCGCCTGACCACTGTCTGCCCATTGCTCATTATTATTATTAGACTAGGGGCTTTGGGGACGCTCCGCTTGTCTGCTCGGCGGGATCCACCACTCAGCTTCTGCCTTTACGACTCACTGCCAATGAATTGTCGATGAGATAGGCTCCGACATGACCGGCTGACTCGTGAGCTTGCCCGAGGGGGGAAGGCGTCTCATGAGCGGTTTGGGGGGAACGGGGGGGAAATAGTACGGAATGATAGGGAGCGGAAGCACCCTGTTTTGCTTTTTCACTTTTCTTCTTCTCATACCTATAGCTCTGGCTTCTAGGTTAGGTAGTTTCTGGTCAATCGGCCGAGCGTGGTCCTGCTGCAAATCCTCTGCTGCAATCGCGGTCCCACGCCCTTGGGTGCCTACATACATACCGCGTACGGAGGGCATTTAGGGCTATCTAGGGCTAATTTGGGCCAGGGCCCAGGTCGTTGTTGGGGTTGTCTAGGGCTGGTGGGCTAGTGTAGGTAAAGTAGGTCCCTAGGTAGGCAGGGCAGGTAAGTACTGAGTAGTGAAATATTCTAAGTTAGTACATTCTGCCTTTTGGCGGCGCTGTCATTGCGGGCCCACGCATCGCCCATTGCCGGGAATGCGCCAGCGATGTGCTCCAAAAAGCCGGCCAGTCTCACTGTGACCCCCCCTGCTGCTGCCTTCAACCTGCCCCAGTCTAGTCCCAACTTCCCAACTTCTCCCCCAAGATGCCCCCCAGGCATACAACTGTACTAGTACCTAAATGCGCTCCATCATCCTTAATCCACATCTCTATCCCTATCCCAGCTATCCCAGTCCCAGAAATCGCGTGTTGAAGGATTTCGCCCTGTAAGTACAGCATAGTGCCTGTAGTGCGTACTGTGGTTCATCATACATGGCATTTCCTCTTTGTAAGGCTTGGATGTGAGCTTTTTCCTTTAAATTATCATTTACCTATTTATTATCGCTAGTCTTTTGCTGGGAACATGGAATGCCGGCACCGATTTCCCCCATTACCCATTGCCCCTTCCCTCTTCCTCCTTCTCGCCTGTGCTTGGGTAGTTCAGGTATCTTCTCTACTTCCCTATGTACCTCGGGTGCTTCTCTCCCGCGCGCTGTCTGTTTGTGTACCTTGTCATCATGAGCATGGCCGCTTGGGTTCCACCCTGAGTCCACTTCTGGGCTTCCATGGTGGCATGGTACTTACGGTACGGTAGGTAATCTGTTCCCACGAAGTTGGGACTTGGACGGCTCCATACCTGGCCATGTATGTACCTACCTACCTACCTACGGCAGTACTTGCCTCTGAGCATCACCGTGTTACCATGTTGCCATGTTACACCTGGCATGGTTGACCGTTGGGGGGATCTTCTATTGCACTCCCACTTGGGCGTGAATCTCGCCCTACACTAGACGTAGACGGCGCTTGTCACCGCCGCTTGGGTCGAATATTAAAATAACCTTAATATCCGTAGCCTGCCCGTCATGGACCGCACTTGTCTACGCTACTGCCAGCTTCCTTGGGTCCTCGAGACTTGCGTGTTACTCGCAGTACCGCTATCTATATTAAACTCTAACCCGTACTTCTCCCAATGCCAAGCTAGCTTTCCAGTATCGATCTTCGGTTCCTTTCATCTCACCTCATCTTACGTGCCTTACGTGCGTTACGTGCCTTATTACTAACAGACCATCTGCTCACTCCGGGCCTGTCACCATCTGATTTTCGCCGTGTCCCTATAATAGCTGCCGGAATCGTGGCCTTCTCCTATTTAGATCCGTGATTCCCCATCCTCTTCTTTAGCCCCCCCTCCAAACCACATTTCAGATAGTCAAAAGTCTATAGCGACTTATATCCTTGTCCCTTTGGAGACTTTTGCGTAGCCGGGGGCAGTCAACGCCTACGCCGACGGACAACTTTATGATGAGGCAGAACTCCTTTGCAAGGACGACACGTCCTAGGGGTGACGACCATGGGCCTGTCCCGCCGTTTCCCACCCGGCAGATGCTTGTATTAGGTGGGTGTCCTCGTTGATGGCCTGTTTTGCTCCTTCAACTAACCCAGCTCTGCCAGCAATCTGTCGAATTTGCGAGCCGATTGCCTTTATGGGAATCTTTCCTTATGTGTACTTTATGATAGAGGACTTCCATATCACCGACGACACCAGTAAAATCTCGTTCTATGCCGGCATGGTTACCTCAGCCTTCACCTTTGCAGAATTCTCGACCGCCATTCTGTGGGGGCGGTTGAGTGACAAGATTGGGAGGAAACCGGTTCTCATCACGGGCTTGATCGGTACCGCGGTGAGCGTGATTGTCTTCGGCTTCGCGCCTAACCTTCCGATTGCCCTCATGGCTCGAGCCGTCGGCGGGTTTCTAAACGGGTACAGCCTTCCGATCCTTCAGACTCTCGACTTTAGATGCTAATAAGCGTACAGGAACATAGCAGTGTTACAGACTACGATAGGAGAGCTTGTGACGCATGAGAAGCTCAGGCGTAAGTTTAAAATCGCACCCATAACGCAAAGTACAACTACTAAACTAGAAGGGATTGCAGCCCGTGCCTTCACTATTATGCCTCTCGTGTGGTGCTTAGGGTCAGTTGTGTCCTCTCCGCTACATAATTTCACGAAAGACGGATAGACGGCTGACTTGGTTTAGATCTATTGTCGGTCCTATGATCGGAGGGGCACTCGCACGCCCATGTATCAGCTACCCGAGCCTATTCTCGCCAGGCACTATTTGGGATCGACACCCGTACTTGCTTCCCAACCTTTTTAGTGCATTTGTCGTGCTGGTAGGCGTCATCAACGGACTCCTTTTTCTCGAGGAGACGCATCCGCAGAGAAAGATGGAACGAGATCGTGGACTGGAACTTGGCAATTGGATATTATCTAAACTCCCACGCTTCCGGAAATGCGCAGAGCAGCGGGACGAGAAATTGAAATTCAAGGAGCAAGCAGACGAGTTCAGTCTCCTTCTTGAGCACGATGAGCAACTCCCACGATACCGCACGAATGAGAACTCCCCTGCCAACTCCCCTCGTCTCACCTCCACACCCGGCCCGGCCATCGATCGAGACCCGTTGGACCTTCGCCACCCAAGCGACCATGTAGGCGTTGGTGTGACCAAAACTTTCACTCCCCAGGTGGTTCTGAACATCGCCTCTTTCGGCATCTTGGCCTTGTGAGTATTTGTTCCCTCAGGGTAGAAGCTTGCCTAACTGACTGGAATTATAGTCATACGATGACGTTTGATTCGTTATTGCCCGTGTTCTTGGCAACGGACGCGCCCGATGGCAACATGGAGACTGCTTTCCCCTTCAAGTTCGCAGGCGGATTCGGCCTTGATGTAAAGAATGTTGGCATTGTCCTCAGCATCCAAGGCGCGTTCCAAATGTTCATCTATGCTTGTGTGATCCCGACCATTCTAGATCGTTTCGGAGCCTTGAGGTTATTTCGCTTCGTCGCGATTGCCTACTTCCCGCTGTACTTGGTTACGCCATACCTTGTTCTGCTGCCGACGCCGTACCGCATGGTTGGCTTAGCTGTAGCGCTAGCGTGGAAGTCCACCTTCGCGAATATCGGCTACCCAAGCAACGCCATCTTGATCACTCAGTCCGCTCCGAGCCCACTTCTGCTCGGCACCATCAATGGTGTAGGCGCTTCGACAGCGAGCTTCTTCCGCTCTTTAGCACCGACTATCTCTGGAATGCTCTACGCCATCGGTCTCAAGTATGGGTACTCCGGCCTGGCATGGTGGTTCAGTGCCCTGGTTTCGACAGTCGGTGCTGTGATCGCACTCCGACTCCAAGGCAAGCGCCCTGAGAACAAGGCTAATGTCCATGACCGTGATGCGGAGAGAGCTGAGCAGCCACAGAGCTCAGCTAATGCACAGGAACTCCCACCTAGTCCTTAACCCCTAAGGGTGCAGAAAAGTAGGGGGGGAAAAGTTATGATTTCATTTCGGCGGTACAGATTTCGAAAGGTTCGGTTTGGATAGGGCAGGATAGACTCAAGGTTTCATAACATTTTGGCGCATTTCATCTTATTTGGATCCCCGGTGCTTGGGGCTATTTTCTCCGGCTACTCTTATCACATGGTTTATTTCACGGCGGGATTCTTAGTTGGCAATACCCTCTTCGCGCTCGCCGCCATCCTTGTCTTTTTCCGTTTTCTTCGACCCCAGCAACAAATGGTTTTCTTATTCACGATCTCGTAACTTGCTTGCATAGACGGGGCTGGGCAACTGAGCGACATATGGGTGCTCTTGTAACTTTTTGGGGGGTTTTTTATTCTTCATTTTTATTTATATGGGCATTTGGAGGGTCATTTTGAGTAAGGGGTACACGAGGGATGTTTCTTCTATCTATTTATCTATCATTTTCAGCATTCTGCGCTCCCACAACAACGGCCTCGCAGTTTGCACCAGCTACTGGACATTTTGGGTTTGGGGAGTCTAGGCATGGCAAGAGCAGAGCCTTTGAACCTGCGGTGTCCTCATGGTTAGGTTTCAACCGAGAGGATTGGCGTAAGAGAATACCACGCATCCCTCGTTACCAACTAGGAGAGACTTGGATTTAAACAGAGTAGAACGGTGCAATATTTGGTGCAATCAATATACGGCCGTATGTACCGAATTGGCTGTTGTCCCCTTCGACGTGACTAAAGCGCGCTTATGCAATCATCCACACAGTTTCAGTGTCTCTAGGTGGTAAAGTGACGGGCTTCACCAGCCACCCACGCACTTAAGCATGCAACCCTAATGTCCAGAGGGAGAGTTGTCGAACGACTCGTGTGTATTAGTTACGGGAACATGCTGTACCAACGTTTAATTTGTACTTCACCGCTTCACGCAAGTAGCGGTTACCGTGCTACACGCCCACATAAGACAACGTCCTCGCCGAGTGGCATCCACATAGTATCAGCAAGTCTTGCAACAGGTTTGTCATCTCCGCCTCTTCGCGGTGGGCTCACTGTCACGCCGCCCTGACCAAGCCATGTCGGTGCAATGGTGACAATGATGCTATCCACCAAGCTCGCATTCTCGCCCAGAAACGAGTTAATGACCTGGCCGCCCCCTTCGACCATGACACTGCGGAGTCCTTCTCGCCGAATGGCCGATAGAACGTCACGCCAGTCGAAACGAGTACGGCGGAGGCGGCGGCAGCTGCCGCTGCTGCTACTGCCGATATTATCACCCTTGTCCCTGTCCTTGTCTGTACTTTCACCCTGATCATACTCGGCGTCACTGTCACTGCCACTGTCACTATCACCGCCGGGGCTAACATTGCTGCTGTCTAGCATGATATATTTCCCACCCAGGGCCTCTAATATCTGTTTTTTATGCTCCGGCGGGTCTCTTACTAGCGTGACGATATACGGCGCGAGCCCCTTACCTGCCCGCGCCAACCGCAAGACCTTACTCTCGGCGGTGAAGTCCCATCGCAAGCGCGGATCTACGATGATCGGCCTCGGCTGCTGGGGTGTTGTTGTACTGGTAAGCGTGGTTGTGTTGTGATTATTATTACTGCTACCCCCAACCCCATCACCAGGACCAGGACTGGGCCCCAGGCCAACGCCCGCACCTGCACCTGCACCTGCGCCTGCACCTGCATGAGCACCAAGACTAGCATCACCGCTAGTGCTGCTGTCTGGAGCAGTAGCGTCAGTAACAGCGAGCCTGCAGTTCAAGCCCGGGTCATCCGCGATGGCGGTGCCTACGCCAACGCATATGGCATCGTGTCTGCTGCGTAGGTAATGCGTCATGGCCTTAGACCGGGGTCCGCTTAGCGCGGTCCGTATACCCGGTCCAAGTGCTAGCATCGAGTCCAGTGATGTGGCGAAGGTGAGGGTCACGAAGGGGGGTGATAATCCTGTTCCCCTTCCTTCTCCTATTCCTTCTCCTCCCCCCCCTTCTTCTTCTTCTGCTGCTCCTGCGGCTGACGGCACTGCTCCTGATGGTGCTAATGTCGTCGTATCTGGAAGCGTGGGGGACGACGGTGCTAAGCGAGGTGGCAGGTGAGGCTCCAGTCGCTCAGCTTCTTCCTGTGGGAAGTAAAGCGTTGATTCTGCCATTGTAGATACGTAGCCGAATACGCCGGCAGTTTATTCGACAAATGATCAACCTTTATCTATCGCGGACATCCGCACTCCTAGTAGAGGATCGGCCTACGAGACCACTCGATGGGAATCTTGGTGTCACCCTGATACCTGGTACTGTATGTATGCCTGTATGTATAAGTTTAACGATTTGTGATCGTAAAACAGTGCCAAATGAACGGATGTCGTGCCGCCCCTTGCATAGGGCAGAGCTCCGTAGTTGATACCTGACGTTGTACAAACATTGCGAGATGGATAGACGATCTTGTGGGGCTCAAGTCATCAAATAATTCGTTAGGTAAGCCACAATAAGGATTGATTACCTCTTTGGTACAATTACCTAATTGAGCCATGGGCGAGGATACAGTACTATCTACTAGTATTACCTGCCTACATACCTTACTAATACGCGGCACCTACAGGTACAGCATACTTAGGTAGTCTACCTATAGTACACACACAGACTAGGTGCAGCGCGGCCGCAGTTTCCAGTTGTCAGTACCAAACATTCCAGCATGTAGGTAGAGACTGCTATACGATGCTAACAGTTACTATTTGATACAGAATAGCTAAAGATAACGTGGTTATGATGTTATACTCGAGCCTCGTTAGGTCACGTTAGGTAGGATTACATGAAGCTCACAATGTTCAGCTCACTTGCACCACACTAAACGTGATACTAGTACTATATCAACAAGGTGCTTTAATCTCGAAACACTGTAGGTACAGCAGTACATAGGTACGTACATGCATACATACATACCTACATACCTACAGTACATCTGTAGTAGATACAGTATCTATAGATCGAAGGTGAGTTATTATATGTACATAGCAGTGCCCTGGGCAAAGTGGGTTCTATAAAAAGAAGAAAAGAAAAAGAGATCGCGAACGTTGATCACTTCGACCACAATGACTGCCGTACTCCTGGAATACATACCTATACATCAAGTAGGTATAGCCATAATGGATCTTCTTATTAGACTTCGGGACCGATAAATCGCCAATACTTACCTACATGTAGGAAGGATTATGACTTTGCTTCACTTTTATTCCGACTCTGGCTTTCCTGCTTTGCTTCCTTTGCTTCTTCGCCTTATCTGCAGCTACTGCATCGCTTCTAGGTTGGATTTGGTAAGATTTACCTACTCAGGTGGAAAGGGGGAAGACAAGCTACTTTCTCACTCGCCTGCATTATCGCGGAGGAAAAAGAAAGATGACCGGGAGCTAATATTATGCAGCATATAACCTTGTGACCCTGCATCAGCACCTGAGATCGTGGAGAAACCGGGGAAATTGAAAACCAGGTTACCCTTCCTACCTGAACAAACACTAGAAGATTTGTAAGGTTGGGCGGGTTGCAAAAGCATCGGCGTCGAAGCTGCTGTTCCCACATTCATACCTACATCGTGGATGTTTTTTACATCTCTGCCGGCCGGAAGCTACCTTACCAGCACCTACCTTCCAGCTGGGTTGCATCCATCCGGTCGTCCTGCCACCCGATCTAGGATGGTGCAATAGACAGGGTAGGTAAGAGGTCAACTTGATACCTTCGCTCTTAGTATTTAATGTTATTTCCAACCCCCACGTCGCAGTCGAATGCGCCTGTTCATTCCGTCTCGAGTATCTTGATTAAACCTAATCTTACTTTGCGGGACGACCAAGCCTTGGGAACAATCCGATTCATCAGAAATATGCATCTAGATAAACCAACCCGAAAACGAATGGAAAGTTTCCCCCAATTCCAAGACTTGGTGTCTTGTGCCTTTGCCTATAGCATACCTTGGTACTTACCAGTGTTATTGAAGCATCGTGACTATCTTCCAGGCACGCAGCAGGAGACACTTCCGGCCAATGATTTGGAGATAAAGAAGATCACCTACCTATTCTAAATAATGAACTCTTTATGGCAGTAATGGCAGTAGCAGATTTTATAGATGTTGTTGGTAAAGTTGAGAGCCGAGGTGTGTTGCCACAGGCCAAGAGGCGTCTAAGCCGCCAAATCCACGCGTCCTTAGTGGCTTCGCCACAGTCAGTACCAGACACACCTCGCGCATCTTAGTAATCAGGCTGCGTTATGTGTCGGTATGCAGCGGGTAGCCCATATTACTACAACTTGGTCCAACAGTACGATCATCGTACAGCCCCCTCAAACACGTGCTGTAACCGTTTGTAAAACTGGCCGTTTGAGTTTCATCCGTGCATTCCGAGCGAGCGATCCAAGAGGAGGTAAACTCAACTACGTAGTCGTCCATCTGCGTCTTTTTTCTTTCCTACTATCATTTCTATCACCACAACGCATTCTACGACACCGCACGAATAGTGCTTCTCATCTATCGAATCTGATCAGGCTGATTCACCATCCGCAAAATTCTATTACGTAGGATCAACGCTCCATTTCATTAGGCCAACCCACAGCCAATCGCAACAAGAAGCGACTCAATTCACTTCGATACTGCAGCACCGAAATACCACCTACCTACCCACTCCCACAATGTCGAACAAATACGACGCACCTCCCCCTTCCTACAGCCAAGGCGGTCCTCAACCGCCACAAGCGGCATACCACCAACAGCCCTACGGGGACCCGAACCAGTATCCTGGAGGCTACGCCCCCGGTCCGAACATGGGATATCAGCAGCAGCAAGGGCCCTACGGCCCCCCGCAACAGGGTGGCTACTACCCGCCGCAAGGAGGCCCGTACCCCCCGCAACAAGGCGGATATTACCCGCCACAGGGCGGCTATTACCACGATCAGGATCGAGGCGCGGGGTCAGGATGCCTGGGCGCCCTGCTTGGTGCGTTGGCATGCTGCTGCTGCTTGGACATTCTGTTCTAAGTTAGCTAGACCCCTCGGCAACTGCGCTTCGGGGATTCTAATTTGGACGCAACCGATGCCCTGTTCCGCCCTGGAGGTCATCTGGTGGCCGGTGGTAGCTGCTTTTTGCTCGGATCGTTTTCTTGTCCATTTTCCGTTCGGATCGAGGGGGGATTGCATGAAGAAGGGGAGTATCGTTCGGATACAGGAAAAGAGGCAACGTTGCGATGCCACACACTATGCAATGACGTAGGACGATGCATAGGGTGGAAATCGGGACCTCGGCAATGTCAGCTGAAAAGAAATGATTACTTTCCCCTACTTGGGTGCATATATTAATCTACCTGCATACCTACCACTCAGGACCTGGGGAAACAAGGGCTGTCGCGGATGCAAGCCACCAAAGGCAGCCCAGCTCAGCTCCTGTTTGCTCTTGGTTTCCTGCAACTGCGGGTGGAAGCGCTTACATATGTAGCCCAACGCAGCGCAACTCGAAGGCAGCATGTGGTCAGACCGGATCAAGCCAGGTCAGGGTCAGCAGACAAGGCGGCATATGCTCCGTTGCATTCAACTCGCTCGTACGCTACGAAGCGATAAAGGGAGGAAACGGAAGGGGCTGGGAGGCAGCGACTCTTTTTGCATCACATATTCGGTGTTCAGGGATTTTTTTTCGGCAATGATCACAACAACTGAAGGACGGAGGTTCTTTTGTCATAATACATGGATGCATACTACCAGTCAGTCAGTACTATGATAATTTCCTTTGCTTGTCACTACACGTAAACGAGATGTCGAAACAAACTTCTGAAATCAGGTATATACTACTTTACTCATATATTAATCTACTACTACAAAATCAACCCAACCCAGTCAAATCCACTATAATCCGAGTGTGCTTGGAATACCAATAGTTCGTCTATATATAACCCTAGATAATAGTGCGAAGATACGTCGTATTTCATAGAAAGTGCCCCTGTCCAGACAGGCAGGGAGATGTCAGGCGGTGATGCCGTCCGTGAATACACCATTTGTAGCGCCACTATTCGTACCGTTCACGCCACTCATACCGTTGACACCATTCGTGTGAGTGTGATTGTGGGCTAGACTAGCGTAAAGCTCCTCGAACTTCTCGCGCGCCTCCGCCACACAATCATGGGAATAGATCATCTGCTGGACATCGGGACTCGCCCACTTATCCGGGACAGCGTTACCCTTCTTTCTGGCCTCCTCGAACTGTCGATCACGCTCCTCCTTGGCTTTGCCCTCGCCGAGATGCAGGGTGCGCCCCGAGAAGGCGGCTAGTTCCACTAAGTGGTAAGTGCGGTCTTTCCGCAGTAGTTCGTACACCTTAAGAGAGCGGCCGAGCGCCTCTCTATCGATCTTGTTGTTGCCAGAGACAGGGATGGCGCTAACGCATTCGGCTATTACCGCCGCGTCCTCGATGGCCATCGTGGCGCCCTGACCGAGATGCGGCAGCGTCGGGTGACAGGCATCGCCCAGGAGCGCGACGGTCCCCAGCGTCCACGTCTCCAGGGGTTTGTGCGAGCGCAGCCGCCACTCGCAGACCTCGCCCTCGGGGACGAGGTTCAGCATGCGCTTCACCAGGGGGCAGAAGTCGTCGTAGACCTTGAGCATGGCGCTCTTGTCGCCTCGCGTGGTGTACGTCACGCTGGGCGCGGCGGCGAAGTTGGTGTCGGGTTGGCAGGTAGACAGGTTGTAGATGGTCTTGTCGCTTATGGGATACGCCACGATGTGCCTCTTCTCGCCGATCCAGCGCAGCGCGCAATCCGAGTCCAGTAGCTCTAGCATCTCGGGGTCCTTCTTCATGTCTTCGCGCGACAGCATGATGCGGTACGCGGCCTGGCCCGTGTCCTCGACCTCAGCGGAGCTGTTGATCCGTTCTAGCAGCGCATACCGCACGGCTGATTTGATACCGTCCGCGGCGATCATGATATCGGCTTCTACATCGTACAAGTTCGCGTTCCGCGGCTTCACCGTGAAGGCCACCTTTTCCGGACCGAAGCTCCTGATGCTCTCGAGCGCCGTCGAGAAGTGGAACGTGATGGCGCTCTCCTTCCGACACCCCTCGAACAAGCTGCCGGCCAGCGAGGCCCGGTGGCCCACGCAGTGCGCGTACCCGTACTTCTCAGCGATATCAGGCATCTGGACGAGGGCCAGCTCCTTATTCGTCGACCCTTCGCGGATTGAAGACGACGTGACGACCGTCGCCTCGGCCTGGATCTGAGCCCAGCAGCCCCAGCGGTCGAGCACACGCGCCAGGTTCGGCGCCAGCTGGATCCCCGCGCCCACGAACCCGAGGTTCGACGCTGTCTCGTACACGTCGATGTGCTTGAACCCCTTTTTCGCGAACGCGAGAGCGCAGGCGAGACCACCCATGCCTGTGAGTGTTACAGCGACTTTGTTAGCAATCGAGCCAGTCCTTTTTTTCCGTTTCATTTACTTGTATTTTCTGCGTAGGGAATGCTTTGCGACAGCGCAGAGTCAAAAGAGCGCTTGCTTACCTGCGCCGATAACAGCTATCCTTAATTCTTTGACGTCTGCCATACTAACATTGATAACAAGGACTGACGGCTTACACGTCTACAGATGCCAAAAGGGAGACAAGAGCTAATCGAGAGTTTTCCAAAGCTTTGATTTTTAAACTCCTAACCCACGTATTTCATTATCTAGTCGGAGGAGGTGGCCACGCAACTCCGAGCCTCGAAAAAGGCATCGCGGGCAATAAAAATGCCCGAGAATAACCACATCTTGGCCGCAAACTGCTAAATAAAATATACTATGCTACCTACCTTACCTTCTGGAAAGATACGGAGCCGGACATCGTTTGTTAGTCATGTGGGGGGTTGAGATGGTACACCCGGTTAATGAGGGGCTTATTTGGCACAAGCCCGGCAATCTTTTGGTGAGTATAATCAATTGGCTAGGAGAATCATTTCGCCTGGGGAACGATTGAGGAAAACTAAACACCTTCCCCCTGGGGAGCTGACGTAAAGTCACTACGTATAATCCTGGGGAAGACTGGGGTAAGTTCATGTTGTCAGTCTCTGTTACTTGTATGATTGTGTTATGAGTCTTATGACACGAAAGAGAGGAAAAACACATCGGTGATGAAGTCTTACCGGCTTAATAAGGGAACATGACCTATGATGTCGATGACGCTTAAATGGAGCTGTGCTGAGGTTCTGCATATATTGCGCTTAAAATCAGACTGCTATAATAACCTCTGGTATTATCAACATGGCATAACTTGACCAAGGATGCGACATGGGACGTGAAAAGCCGGAAGCGGGTTGACGGAGATGGACGTGGGAACCGGGGGGAGGGGTGATGAAGAGGCGGCTACTTTTGGACCCATCATTATTATCCCTGTTCTTGCAAGCAAGCATCCTTTCCCATGTGTTTGTCTGGACACGCATCTTGAATCTAGTTCTTTGTACCAGATGAGTGCCATTACATACTTTTGCGGACTTTATATCTTCCAGGTTCCGTGTCCAATTGCCAGCGGGACGGAGGAGAGAATGGAACAGAGACTATGAGACCGACTTATCTAATAATAATGAGTTTCACAGTTGAACCTAACGGAGTCTAACTAACACATATGAAACTCTTGGTAGCCCTTCGATTCGAGAAGAGGCTATAAATAATGTATGAATGTCCAGACTTACACCAGATGCGTCCGATAGACCCCAGCGGCTAATTCTGAAATGAAAATGGACATCAGTCATCACGTGGATTCGTTACTATGTTTCCTCGTTCAACTCAATGACGCAAAGTAAAATTCGTAATGCCTACGGAGAAGTACAAGTAAGTAGGTCGAATGTGGCCATCTCACAGTACTACTGCTGTGATGAGGGATACCTGTAGAGGCGTTACTATATTTCCTAAACCACTCATCAGCTTGCGGTATTGGTTCTAGCAAGTGTAAGGACGTTTGCTTAGAAGGGCATTTTCTAGGAAATTCACAGACGCACGTAGGTATTTAAGTTCGAAACCGGTTACAGTCTTTATCGATAATCATGTTACTATGCGTGCCTGATCCCCTGGCCTTTAGGTACCCAGGTAACTTTATTAGCTTAGGTAGGTAGTTTATTTAGTTATAGTCTGCCCAACTGCCCTAGGGCTCCTAACGTGTGACCGTTTAGTAGATAGCCGTACCGCTTTACGAGCTAATAGATAGGAATCGAACCTACTCTATCTACCCCCTACAGTCACCCGGAATTTAGTTATAGGTCTTCCTTATAGTGCCTACGTTGGGAGGTGTGTAGGGGTTTCTAAGCAAGCCTGTCCGATCCTCTGTTTGTTCTGTACTACAGTTATCTGTTGACTATGCATAATCTTCTGTGTGTGCGTAGCCCTCTCGAATTGGTGCCCTCTATGTGTGGTCTGTGTGTTCTGTTGCTGCGTGGGTTCGTCGCCCACCATTCCGCTAGCTCGCAGAATGTGCTTAACTATAATGGTGCAGTT
>Ga0247782_1000500_pt1 | contig 20946 bp, 18 predicted proteins | sample UWRJL019104C5_FD_179928 | JGI IMG/M metagenome (GOLD analysis project Ga0247782, IMG submission 179928) | Plant litter microbial communities from Arlington Agricultural Research Station in Wisconsin, United States - UWRJ-L019-104C-5 | ecosystem: Environmental > Terrestrial > Plant litter >...
AAAAAAAAAAAAAAAAAAAAAAAATTTTTGCAGCTTCGTATCCAAAGCTCTTCGCCACGATGCACGGAACAAAGCTGCGGTCAAAAGTGCGGTCAAACACCTTCAGCCTTCAAAATTTGCGGTCAAAGAGTACGCAAACCCAAACAGATAAGCCACGCACGTCAGACTCACAGCCAACCTGGTGGCGCTGCTTTCCCATAGGGGTTAGCATGTATGACACGACAATATCCCTATTGTGGATTACACCTCTCGACAAATTTTCGAATCATTCGAAGCTGAGAGCTGCATACATAAGTGATCGACCCATGACAACGTCTGCTTGTAGGATCTTGATGCCAGTTTCTCTCGCACACGAAATGTGTCAATAATAGCGCGAAGAAAACAGAACTACCGGCGGCAAATCTGGATTCCACCATCCCAGTTTAGGTGCCTTGACCCCTTCTACGAACTTGACCAATAAAACCAATAGAACGACGTAGTATAGATAAACTAATGTGACGAATGAATCGCCAAAGGGAGACGATCAGGTAGAAACAGTTCCCAATGCCGAGATTGCAAGCAATTAAGCGACCCACGCGAGCCTAGGCCCGAGATGACATCTATGCCAAGCCCCTTTTCCTCACCACCCTGCGGAGAAAATGGGTAGAAAAACAGCACAACAAAGGAATTAGAGTGATGACCCGTTCCTGCTGTGAAACTCTGGGAAGGATTCTATGCGTGTTTCTCTGCGTGTATAGTAGTAAGGTATACGATTTAGGAACGTCACTGTGCGACCCGTCTCAATCGATGAGCTGGTTACCAACTAATAACTAGTGTCAGGCATCATATCACGGCAAGACCACTGACCTAGTAGGCTAGAAGACTGGTGATTCACCAGTAAATGCTAAAAATGTTTGAACATCTATAGCGCTGACAGGTGATACCTCTGTACTATTGAGGCGGGCGGACTACTGGCGAATCGAGGGGCAGAAGCTGGCATGTGCACCAATACTTGCTGTCGCTAACCATCAAGACATTCCACGTTCTCATTCCTCTCTCACCCTCTCATAGAGTGGCACAGTATAGCACATCTATACCTAACGCGAGCACGAGGACACTCTGAACTTAAGTAATACGTGCCTACCTGCTCTACATATGTGGCTCTTGCACGTGTAGTAATACCATCATCATGTAGGTATTGGCATGATGCGAGGCGGCCTGTCAGCAAATGACTGATTGTTGGAGATGGCTAGCTCAGGAACCAAGTTGACCCACAACGTACATGTAGTGAGAGGAGAGACTATGTACCTAAATAAGGGGGTCATATTATGTACTACTTCTGCTACGGAGTACTACTGTACGGTACCGCCTATAACCCGACACTGCTTATCTACTGGCTTCGTACCTTGCAGTAGTCGCTCATCGTGAGGCCCACTTGGTGGCGCGCTGTCCCGTTTGGAAGCAGGCCTCGGCCCCTGATTGGCCACCACCCCCGAAGCTACGTCTAAATTGGAGATGCGACGTGCAAGACCCGCCTTCATTTCTTTTGCCCGTTGAAAAGGGTTGTGCCTTTGTTCGCTGGCCGTCCCTGCCCTGTCCTGCCCTTGGCGCGCTCTTTGGCCTGCCTCCGCTCCTTTCCTGGCGGCTTTCCTTGGCCCTCTCGAGGACCATGTCTTGATCTACTTTTTCCCTCCCTCCTGAACTGAGACGCTCGTTTACCCTTTCTCCCTTCCAACAACCCGCTATCGCGTCGTTATTCCACCCAAACGAGAGCCTCACAAACTCTCAATCACATTCTTTTGGAATCGCGGACACATTCGTTGCATAGACACGCTAAACTAAGCGAGCCACGAGGCCAGCCTCAACCCGAGTAAACTAGTAGTTGTTTTTACGATCCGACCCTAAAGAATTCACTACAGTTTCCAACGTCTCACGGCATAAATTCAACGTTCTGGAACTGGGTAAGCAAACTTTTCCCACTGTCTTGTATGTGTATCACAAAGGGCCCCCTGCCCTCGTGGGGGACAAAGCCTTGAGTTCTGTCATTTGGTGAATGGACTTGCGTGCCTGCTTGTCAATCCCCCTTTGTATATCCCTTGTGCCCGACCTAAACTTAGCGATCCATGGTCAAGCACCGTTGCCCCCCTATTGCAACTCGGCCCTAACAATGTTCCTTTGGACAGGCCAGATCTACGATCTGATACTATTACTATAGCAAATACTCAAACAGAAAAGTAGTTCATCCAACTCGACGGCATATATTTCGAGAAAATGAAGACATCAGTTTTGAATCTCGCCATTGCGGCATCCTTCGGCTCGGCTGCCGTTGCCCAGCCGCACCATCATCACGGCCATCAACACCTCCACAAGCGCGAGAACTCACCCCTGGAGAAGCGCGAAATAGTAACTACCTATGTTCCCGCGACCGTCACCCAGTATATGCTGGGCACCAAGGAGGTCCCCGCCAAGGAGGCGACTGCTGGCTTGGATAAGGGACTATACGTAGTCGTGGGCGAGACAACGCCTACCTTCACGCCGCCTGCTCCGCCAGCACCCACCAGCACATCATCTAAGGAAGATGGCGTTTTCCTCGAGGCGTCCACGTCTTCGGCATACCCAACGAGCACACCGGAGCCCACGACCTCGACTTCCACCCCGGAGCCGGAGCCGACCAAACCGACGACTTACCCTGTCAGCGGTGCCAAGGGTATCGATGCCGATTTCCCCGATGGAGAGCTTGATTGCGACACGTTCCCTTCGGACTATGGTGCCCTGCCCCTCGACTACCTCGGATTGGGTGGCTGGAGTGGTCTTCAGTACACACCCAACTTCAGCTTGAAGGATGCTTTCATTAGCTTCATCGAAACCGGCGTCGCGCAGCCTTCTGGACAAACCGGATTTTACTCGTACGCTTGTCCCGAGGGTTATGTGAAGTCGCAGTGGCCCAAGGCTCAGGGCAATACCGGTCAATCCATCGGTGGTCTCTACTGCAACACCCAGGGCAAGTTGGAGTTGACCCGTGGCGACGTTAGCAAGACACTGTGCGAGAAGGGCATCTCTGGCATCTCCATCAAGAACAAGATGAGCACCGGCACATCGGTGTGCCGCACTGATTACCCCGGCACGGAGAACATGGTCATTCCCCTCGACGTCACCTCCGGCGGCCTGTTCCAACTCGCCAATGTCGCCTCCAACAGCTACTATGTCTGGCAAGGCAAGTCAACCACACTGCAGTACTACGTCAACAAGAAGGGCGTGAACGCCGAGAATGGTTGCCGCTGGGTCTGCGCCGAGGACCCTGAGGGTTGCGGTAACTGGGCGCCCATCAATATCGGTGTCGGCGAGGCTGATAGCGGCGAGACTTTCTTGTCCATCTTCCCCAACAGCGCTGTGTCCAAAGCCGTCCTGGATTTCAACATCGATATCTCGGGCGACAACAATGGCGAATGCTACTACCACGTAGGTGAAGGATTTGCTGGTAGCAGCACGGGCTGCACTGTAAGTAACAAGAACCGACGGTTTGCTATCTGGACTTCGACGCTAACTTTTCTTCTCTAGACTGGTATTCCCAAGGGCGGACAGGTCACCATTACCTTCAGCAACTAAGGAGAGTGATATACGGACAGATTTTTCTAAGCTTTTCAGTTATGCCGCGTTTTTGTCTTTGCTTTCTAAAGGATACCTCTTGCCACATGTAGCCTCGCCAGGCGATACTTTATTGACCCGCTCATGATGATGGTATGGCGAATTTATAATTGTTATCTGTATATTCTGTCTTCGTGAATAATCGAATCTTGAGTTGGCAGTCTTCTTCGTTCCCGTAGAATCTGGACGCTTAGAGATAGGTGCTCGGGTTTGCCCGTCACCTTTTGGCTTGTAGCGAAGCTATTAGCTGTGTAAGATAATAGAGATTTACCTTTGATATTAACAAATGCAGAATCTACTGCTGTGTACATGTATGAAACAGCTCTTGATAGTCACGTACTGGGCTGACGTAGCATCTAATCACAGGCATCGCATATTCAGGTATGTCGACCGTTATTCCTGTCGGTACTTAACGAGGGAGTCTTGTGTCTTCTTTAGGACATGCTAACCTGGCGTAGATTGGTAAATAATAATCTGTGTTAAGTGCTGGGGATATAGGCTGAGCTAGGTACAATATACTTGGTGTTGATTATACCGTTCTCGAAGCCACCACTAGACTCGGGGTTCCGGGCAGTTGTATACCTACATAGTGATGCAGGGAAGCATCTGCTCATGATGCTAGCTACAGGTAAATCTCAGATAAAGATTCATAGCTAGGTACCTAGCTGCTTGCATATACCTCGGTTTAATATTTCATATGTAGTAGGATGTAGTAAAGCTGCTGTGTGCTTGTGAGAGGGCTTGGCCTTGGCAGCGAACTTCGGCCGCATGCCCGCAACCGTGCTGCCCGGATTTAGTGGAACTTGCAATATGTATGTTGTGGCAAGTGGCTGGTCACTGACAGGACAAAGGTGAGACCAATCCTGAGGACCCTCTAGAGAAAGAAAGCAAGACAAGAGAGAAAGAAAATGGCGAATTGGGCCAAGAAAATTGTAGCTGAAGTAAAGTGCTCACTCCTTCGTATCACCCTCTGGCCTGTGTTACATCGATTTTCCGTCAGTTCTCTCTTGTGGCCAATCTGCTTATTGCGGGGTGACAATTCGTACTACTAGCTTGAAAAGGGAGGGCGCTCTAGGTGGTAGCAGTGCATGCCTGTTGCGTGGTCCGGATATGTGGACTGGAGCTCCCGCCAGATCAGATCCGACCAGTCAACAGCTCCTGCCAAAGGGGAAGCTCAAACCTTGGTAAGCTCGTTCTGTCATATTAAGAGGGTACTAGGTATCTTGTCGCATTTCAATAGGCATAGAGGAAGCATCCGTCTCCTACCTAGGGTAGGCTTGGCTACTAGGTAGGCACCTAATGCTGCTGCTGCTGTTTCCCTACGGAAGTGGCACCCTGCTCCACCTGCATCACATCACGCGGACTGGAAGCACCTGGTAACTTTTACGTACAAAAAGCTCGATTTGCACCTTTGATACGCCTTACTCTCTCTGCTGCTGAAGATCACAAGGAATAGACTGCACGGCATACTGCTTCCTACGATACTGGTATACGTACGCTGTATGCCGTAGGTTCGTGCTAGGCTGCTAGCTACCTAGCACCGCCCTACTCAAGATGCCTACGAGTAGCAGCTGCATCCGTCTTGCACTAACTAACAAGCGGTGTCCTTCTACTTCTCATTACCCGTAGATACCTACCTAACCTTAGGTGGTCTGACAGGTTGTAGGCAAATGCTAACGGAAGGTCCAAAGATCCATCGTGATACAGGTAGAGCCACATCTTCTGGGACTGTTCAAAGTAAAAGATCAGACTCCTTATGGGATGATACAGGGGGTTGCTGTTCAGAAAAGACTTCAGCTCACTTATAATAGATGCTTTACTCACAAGAGTAGGTCTCGTGTGTTCGTCGGAACTGTACGCGGCTCTTAAGTAAACACAGGCTCCGCAACGAGGTGACGGTGGAGTCGTCATAAAGGGGTACGCGCGCGTAAGTATCTCCGATTCTGGCATCATCGATCGTCCGGCCCAAAACCCCAGCCGGTTCGGTTTCTACATAATACGCATCCTATCGTTATTATGGTTTGCTGTTAACATTTCTTGGTATTCTCCATCATATCGCATAATATTCATTCTCTCAAAGTGAGGGGTCTCTGAATCCTTATAACACCCTTCGTTTTCCGACATACGTAAAAGAAAAAGTCGATATGCAATTCTAAACATGCATGCATGAAATGCTTCTGTCCACAGCTTCTTCACTTGATTGATATCCAGACGATACTGGGTTGGCAGAGGATACTTTACGTGCATACATACTACACATCTCCACTTCCCGCCAACACTACCTAGACAAGGGGGAACAAGGTATTTGGTGACTGTGTCCGGCCAGGAAGGTTAACCTTGCTGATCACCCGTTCGGGCTTGAGCAAAAATTAAACATTTTTGACGTCAGCCTTTTGTTTTCTCCAACCGCAGCAAAGTAGATTGGTTGTCGTCAAATCAATATCTACTCGAATTTGACCCCATACCCCCCGATACCCAGGTTATTCTATAGATAGGAGGAATCGCATTCACGGGTAGCATACTGTCATGTCTCTTCCCCGAGTTGGGTCTCTCGAGACCTTTCTTAGCATCCCGGCTGAGGGAGAGAGATCTCGGAGGGGCTCAATCGCATCTACTACTCCCTCACTTACGATAAAACCGGGAAGGCTCAGTTTCAACCCGCTTCCCGAGTCATGGGATCCCGTGATCCCCCAGGGAGATGTTGACCACCTGGCAAATACCGTCGGTGCCTTTGAGGTGCCTCAATGGAAGCGAATACGTGAGTCTTTCTTAGTAACGGTCCTTGGGTTTCGGGATCGCTTATGTAATCTATCATGTATTTCTAACATCTTGCAGTTCAGGTCATATGCGCAGTAGTATACTGCTTCTTTGCTGCCGGCGTCGTGTTTGGCTACGCCGCCATAAAGCCCGTGCTAAAGAAGACCGGGGCATACCAAGATATCTGCGAAGGCGATGATACGTGTATAGAAATTCGCTTGAATCTCATGTTCACCGTCGCGGCCGTGGCTACGAATGTCGTTGCCCTGCCCGTCGGTGCCATTCTTGACCACTTTGGGCCTCAGGTCTGTGGTATTGTCGGTGCCATGTTCCTTACCATCGGCTCTGTTTTTATGGCTTTCGCTGAAAGGACGTCCTTCGATGCTTTCTTGCCGGGATACTTGTTTCTGGCTCTGGGAGGCCCTTTCACTTATATTTCCTCATTCCAACTCTCGAATGCGTTCCCCCAGTCTTCCGGCTTGATATTGGCATTGCTGACGGGTGCGTTTGACGCTTCCAGCGCACTGTTCTTGCTATACCGTATCATATTCCAGCATACCGACGGTGCTTTCGGCCTGCAACAGTTCTTCCTCACCTACCTGATTGTGCCTGCGATGATTATTACCATGCAATTGACCATCCTCCCTAAACAATCGTACAAGACGGTGGGCGAGATGTTGACGGACTATGACGCGCCAATCTCTGGTGACCCGTTCAATTCGAGCGTGGTCGAGGCCGACGATCAGATAGACGAAGAGACTGCACTTCTGCGAGAGGCTCAGCATCGGGAGCAGCTAGAGCATAACCAGATCATTGCTCATGAGATAGAAGAACTGCTTGGCTCGGAAACGGCCGATAAGCAGGCTCAACGGGAAGAGGAGACTATCACTCGAAGCGGTGTGTGGGGCGTGATGCACAATCGAACCGCGTTCGAACAGATCCGATCACCCTGGTTCATACTCATCTGCCTCTTCACAGTTGTCCAGATGACGCGAATCAACTACTTTGTTGCCACTATCAGGACCCAGTACACTGCTATTCTCGGCTCGGTAGAGGAGGCGATGAAGATTAACTATTTCTTCGATCTCGCCCTGCCGCTAGGTGGTATCATCTCGATCCCGTTCATCGGCGGCATCCTCGACCACACGAGCACGATCGCCGTGTTGGCGACACTCGTGACCGTGGCTACGACCATCGGCGTCCTGGGTGTATTGCCGTACACCTGGGCGGCGTACGCGAACGTTTGTCTCTTCGTGCTGTACCGCCCTTTCTACTATACGGCCGTGAGCGACTACAGCGCCAAGGTGTTCGGATTCCGCACCTTCGGCACCGTGTATGGGACCATCATCTGCCTAGCGGGCCTGCTCAACTTTAGCCAGAGCGGGCTCGATTACCTGTTCCACGAGACCTTCCAAGACGACCCGACCCCCGTGAATCTCATCCTGCTCTCGCTGGGTCTGCTCGTCGGTCTCTGTCTGGTCGGCTACGTCAGCTTAAAGACTAGGACGTTGAAAATGAAGAGAGAGGCGGGTTATACGAATCCCGGGGAATATTAAATAAAGTAAATTGTCAGAGGGTGTATCGAATTTTGTCGCTCTATACCTAGCTCAGCTTGCTTGTTACGGTTATGATCATGTCTCCCATTGCTACTATTTTGAGGTCCCACGGGTTACGTTACGTATGCATAAGTAGGTAGGCGTATAAAGGGATAATCATTTGTCTTGCTAAGTAATTTGGGGATTCAAGCGGGCAGTATAAGATGGAAGGGGAGACTTCAAGTTGATGTTTTTCTGATACATACATAGTTCAGGGGCATATATACATGCTTAGGTCAAAAAAATAAAAATAAACATAAAAAAGAATTCAAGCCACGAGGAACATAGTGTTAAGCCTGTTTCTTCTTGTGTTTCTCTTATTTGAGACTATATTGCTCGTCTTAATTGGATTCTTGTGTAGGAACGTACTCACCCAGTAGTCTGGCTGATATAAGAGAGTGATAAGAAAAAGTTACGAAGTCCCCGACGGTAAATAAAAAGAGATCGAACTGGGATAATATTTATATCTTGTGTTCTTTATGTAGATATAAATTATACCATTGGTAACAGGAACGACGAACGCTGACATCCCTAGCCTACGGGAAAGCTTTTTTGTTTGTTGTGGAACAGAGCTGTCATACCTTGCTCTTATGATCCATTAACTGCTGGTGTTGGCAGGTAGGTACCTATGTATTCTGGGGGAAATTGTGGAGTTCAAGTCTGTCTCTAGCAATCGCCGAGGTCTAGAACCTCCCTTGTTCAAAGCTCGACGCCGATTTCCCATCTGACTTGACCAATGCCGCTACGCCGCGACTTATGAGGACCCTAATTACCGTACTTAAGTACCCGACTGGACGTGGTATTTACACCTACGTAACCAGTTAGCCTAGCTTTACAATTCCTACCTTTCTTTAAATACTGAGGCATTCAGGGAGTAGCACTTCCGTTTTAGCATCTTGTTACGAAGTCAAGTTGTACGTTACATTGCGGGTCTAAACACGGAGCACGGAGAACGGAGTGGCTTTTGGGACGATTGGTTGGGTTATTCAAGAACCTGGGTATTTATTTGCTTTTTCTACCTACCCTGCCGGAATTCGGTTGACGCGAAACGAGCCACCTGATCGCGCGCCCCTCTTCTTCCGTCTCGTCTACCGCGCATCGGCCGAGGAACAGCCTGTCAGCTGCATAGGTTGGCCTTTAAGAGAGAAAAGCAGGAAGTCTGATCACTTCCAGACGAAACCAAAGACGAGTGACGATAGCCACGGCACCGAATACATGAAACCATAACTGCGACTGACATTCGCATACACCACAACCATCGCGACTGCGAACAATTACCACCACGAACAAAACTCTCGCCCACCACCGCGATCGCCTCCTTCGCCAACAGGCACGATATATAGGACAAAAAGAAAACGAAAAGCATGTCAGGCTCCTCGGCCCGCAGCGCAACGAAGCGCCTACTCCGCGAGCTGAGCGTATGGGAGAAAGAAAGGGAGACAGAGAAAGGGATCGAGCGCCTTGGCCCGGTAAATGAGGACGAGCTACTGCGATGGGAGGCGGTGATCAATGGACGGGGGGTCGGGTTGGGGTATGATGGTTAGTTATTTACTATTATTATTCCCCCCTTCCTTTTTCGCTTACTTGCTTGTTGGTTGCTCGCATCCTTTGAATTATCTATTTACTTTACACAATTCTATATGTAGTTCCCTCCTGCTCCTGTCTCTTACCCCCTCTCGTTATGGTTGCTGCTATTATCTATAAACCAACCAAAGAGCCTCTTAACTAACCTCTCCCCCTTCTTCTGGGGATGATGAAATAGAAGGCAGATGGCTCCTCCAAATCGAAATCCCACCCACATACCCGCTCGCGCCTCCAAAGATGACATTCCGCACCGAGATCGTGCACGCCAATGTATCCCTCAAGACCGGCGAAATCTGTTTAGATTTGCTAAAAGAAGCCTGGACACCCGCCTACAGCGTCTTGGAATGCGTCCGCGCGGTGCGCATGCTGCTGTCTTGTCCCGAGACCGATTCCCCTTTAAACGTCGATGTCGCTGCCCTTGTTCGCGCGGGCGATACGCTTGCTGCGAGACGGCTGGTCGAGTATTGGTGTACGGATGAGCGGGGACGATATGAGGGGTCTTGAACTAGGTAGGTAGATAGGCGATGGGGCGGCTTGGTTTGGTTTGGCTTGGGTTTATGGTTGGTTAGGTGGTGAATATAAAGTGGTAATGAGGATGGCCTGGCCGGTTGGTTTGTTGTGAGTTATACTAAGTTGTATCTAATATGAATGGGTGGTTGGTTATATGGGTTGAAACCATGATACTGAATATGGGAATATCAACGACTAACCCTGCGGTGTTACGGATCTATCATTGTCAGGAATATCGGGGCTGGAAATACGTCTGCTTTCCACACGGCTGGGAGACCATAAGGGCAAATTGTACAAAATAAACCACTCGGGCTTCTCTCTTGGGTATTTCACGAGATACGATCTCTGTCCTCTCTTTCTTCTCCTTCTCCTTTTCTCATGGATAACAGGAGCGAACACTCTCTTATTAATATGGCACCAACACCAAACAGCTTGAAATGCAATCCAAAATTCAAATGCTAATTTTATCGATGCAAAGTGCGTGGTGAAAGTGCTACTACATGTCTTTTTACTAGCACCACTCTCACACATGCACCACCTCTCCGCCCCTTCGTCTCTTTCTCTTCCTTTCTCTACCGACCGACTGACGTACTTTCCAATAATGCGCCAGGTTCTTTAAGTCCCATCCTATCCCCCCTTTTTCTTTTTGAAACCACTGACCTTAGGGGGCCGGAGAAGGGGAAGGGGAAAGGGAGCGGTGGGTCAGTCGGTTGGTTCACTTGGCTTTGGTTTTTGGCTATGAAAGAATTTCCTTGTACAAAGCCGAAAAACGGTTTCTTTTTTTCCCCGCCTCTAATGCTACAAATGTTACAAAATGACCCCCTTGGTTCATAGATAGATAGATATCTGGGCTTGGTTGGGTACTTAGGTAGGAAGTCGTGTATCAAGCTAGGTAACTATTCCTCGCCACTTACAACCATACCCAATGTGTGTGCCTAACGTAAAGCGTGCCCAGAAGTGATGGTAGGAGGTGTTGTGTGATGCTTCATATTTTGGATGGAAAAGCGTTCATTCATTATAGTGGTAAACCTAAAGACAGGGTTGAGTAAGCAAAAGAGCACCACGCAAAGCATGTGATATCTTGGCATGGATTCTTACCTTGTAATTTGGAAGTCCTGTTGCGGCCCAGCCTAACCGTCTAGCCATTTTTGCAAATCCTTCCGTCTCAATTAGGTGATAAAATGAAAAAGGCGGAAACATAGCACCGTCTCGGTGAACGTCGGCCTTGACCAATAGAGCCGTGCCTCCGACGCCGTCGAGAGGTACCTCTAAATGCTTCTCATCCTCTTGATCCGCCATATAGGCCATGAGCGACCTATATGTTGCCATCTCACGGTACCCCTCTAGGATGATGTCATTTGGGTCCATCTTGGAAGCAATTTCTTGGGCGGTAGGGCTGTCTTGCCAGCTGTTGAAGTCGTAGGGTCGCTCTGCGGGTTTGCCTGTCTCCGGGTCGATATACCGTTGGTAGCAATTGGGAACAATCAGGGGCTTGTTATGAGATGCGAGATCTTGGATCAGAGATGAAGGTGTCTCTACGATATCGGCATCCAGCCACAGTACCCAAGACGTGTCAACGCCCAATGTCGTGAATAGTAACGAGTTCCGCGCTCTCGACATCGAGGCACGTCTCGCTTTCTGGTTCGCCATCTTGTGACGTTCACTCTCGTCCTGTGAGATGATTGGAGGGTCAAAGTCTTGTCGCTCAATGACCACACTTCTAAAGCGATCTTTAAGCGATCCGGTTTGGGTCTTGGTGACCTGCGCCTGCAAAGCAGCCGTAGCAGCATTCCCCTCCTTGTTCTTTGGCAGGATAAAGCCAAGGCTGATGAGCTTGTGAGGGTAGTCAAGCTTCATGAGGTTGTCCCAGTATTCCTGGTAGAAGCGGGCCATCGGAGTCAAGATCAGGACAGCCTCCTGATTTTCAATTGGGTCTGCGGTAATAGTAACATTATTGAGATTGAAGCGGCGCACGGGGGGTCGGTCGCCGATAAGTTTCGCCTTGGACGAGGAAGGTTTGCGGATGGGGGCTTGGTTCGAGTTTGATGTCGAAGCCGAGGTTTCGGTCCCTTGGCCTAGGAAATATAGGATGAAGAGAAATAAAAAGGCCCCGATGGTTAGGGTCACGTAGTTCGTCCTCCGCAGACGGACGGGCCCCATAGGGCGCGCCATTTGGCGGTTGGGTATATTATCGCTTTCAATTCGCTGGCTTCGGCGATGTCATGAGAAATGGTAGGAATATGTGTTACCGATATATAGGAGTCGTCCTTGTTCGCGCCGGCATACGCATGTAAGGAGTCGCGGCAGGCGGTCGACAGGCCTGGTAAACAAGTGACTGGTCGTGTTTGAAGCGAGCAGGGTATAGGGTTTCCGGACAATGGAATGAGGCGTTGATAAGGGTTGAAATGGCACGGCTAACCATCAACAATTGTAACACGCCGTTGGCGGGAAAAGTAGTGATTAATTCTATGTCTCCTGATAATACCTAAGTCGCGACCTTCAAGTTCCCATCTTTCCCGAACTGGGACGTGGCCAGATAAGCTCAAATCCATGATAGGTGAGGTACGTACCTGCAGAGTACCAACATTAGTAGACTACTGGGCATTTTTAGTGGAATTGCACAGTCCACTTTTAATAGTGAGGTGACCCTTAAGTTGCTACAGGCGTTAATGGCCGCTGAACGCCCTAACGTTAGGTAGCCGAGTTCCAATGTTTGCATCATAGGCGTACTTATCAGCATTGAAACCGCTCGGTCCATGTTAGGCAATAGATATTTTGTCTTTTCTGGAGCCAGCTATTTTATCCGGAGCTGTTTTTAACGGCAGCAATAGAAACATTTCAAGTAGCAGCGGTAGCTCAGATGTCTGGAATCCCAGACGCAGCTCAGGTACCTGATGCACTTGGGGGACAGCTGGACACCTTGATGCATTAGATGTACCTTTCGATTGTAACCTGTCGGTTTCCTCCAGAGCCAACTTGAAACATACCCAAAGTGGGGGTTATTAGACAGCAAAAGACACCAAAGTGCCGGAGCTACGTGCTTAGGTAGGTACGTTCCAGTTCTTCCAAACATTTGAAGTGAGGACTCTAAATTGTGGTATGAATTCACTTTTTCTGAGGACTTGATGTCGTGAGCATTTCACAACAGAATTTAATATCGCCCACTTGAGAAGTTGTGTCTACTGTTTATACGCGAACGTTTTGGCTTGTGAATTGTTTGTATTGACTGTCAGCAGTGGTGCGGAAAGGGATCGGTTCAGGTCTACCTACCGCTTGGGTGGCAAAGGCTGATCCTCTCAGTGTTGACCCTAGACATATATAGGATTTTTGTATATTATTTGCTCTTATTATATTGGGTAGACTACTAGTACCCTGTAGGTTTAATGAAACGAACAGCGGTCAATCCTTTTGAGGGCCGAATTTGAGATGGGAGATGATTGAAGGTTTATTATCAAGTCACTGCTGCACCAGAACGGACACCGGATTTCCCTGTTTTTGTACTACCTACTGTAGTAGTTAGGATGATGGTCAGATAATACATTACCTAAGGCGCACTTAGCTGGGCTAGAGGATAGGTTAGTATCCGTCCTGATTCATCATGCTGTCCTTTACTTATTCGTTCAGTCAATGAGTGGCTATTCAAGCATGTACGGAGGTATGTACGGAGTCATAGCAAACATGGACAGATCCATACGTCCCAGTATCAAACGTCGCTAGTAGGAGCCTGGAGACAAGCGAAGTTCCTAATGTACCCCAAGTCCTGCACTAGCACGGGACAATAACCCTTTGGACTTGTTCTCCCTTATGAGGTACCTAGGTTAAGGTAGCCGATGACCAGAGCCCCAAGGTGGATATCCAATCAGGATGGGATGATGAACCTTACAGCGACTCTTTCTGGTCACGGTCCCAGAGGGCGCCGCCAAATGCAGGTGGATCGATCTTTCAAAGTCCAGAGAATCAGTCCCCTACAGGCTACCACTATCTTGCCCCACGAATCCCTGAACCCACTCTGGCCACTAGGTACATACCTAGGTACCCATCTTTGGCATCCACCAGGGCCGCCATTCCCCCTCCTCGACCCTCTCCAATCCCGTGAATGGCAACTCGTACTACCGAACGTCCAGTTGCACGACCCTTTAAAAAGCAAACCTGGGCCTCATCCTACCTACCTACTGCACGTACTGCACCTAACCTGGCTGTGCCGGGCAACTCCATAAGACACAAGTCAACTCGCATGCCTTCACCTTATTCCTATTCGCTTTCACTTGTCCCTGCATCACGCACTTCGTTAGACTGTCTTGTCTTATACGCAAGGCGACTCGACGTGCCCGATCCAAGTCCCTTGTTACACATGACCCTAACTTATGCAATGAGGACCGAAGTGTGACGCCCAATTATTGGCTCGTCTTCTTCACCCTTCCCCATGCGCGTCTTGATGTTGCGCTTCGTTTATGGCCTTGTCGATTGCCGATAGCTCTACATGATCAAGCAATCCAAGCATAAGCACTAAGTGTACTTACGCAAACTGTAAACCATCGCCCGGAAGGTTACCGGCCGGGAAAGCCACCCGTTCCCGACAGCCTCCTTTGTCTCAATATTACCTACCGCCTGACGCTCTAGACCGCTACATCTATCGTAGCCCTAGCATCCTCCACCTTGACCAGCCCAGGACTTGGGTACCGCCTATGCGTTATAACCCTGTGTTTAGCCTCAAAGCAAGGTGCCTTTACCGCTACATAGGTACCTTGCCGATTCGAAGCTGAAGCTTGTCCGATCTTATCTGCTGTCACCTGAAACTTCATTCCAGCAGACCCTGGGCGATAACACCAAAACAAGCGCTGCCACGTTGATTGAGTTCAACTTGTAGTACTTTGTTACGTCTTGCATCTCTTATTGCCAAACGTCAGTCAACTACCAGCTATACGACACTCAACGACCCCAACAGAGAACACTTCTAGTCGACGATACCTGAACAAAGCCAGCATGGAGCCTGTTCCCGAGACAGAGAGAATGGAGGAATTCCGTTCTGCTCCTCTCCCGACCCTACGTCTTGTATCGAGTGATGTCGACGCCAACCGGAAACCACCTACCATCCGCCGGTCGACCGAGCCGGCCTCGCCAAGCTCTCCGCTGTTTCCGCCTTCTGTAACCCTCCCATACAAACCACGAACGGCATCTCCCCTCTCGGGTTTACATGTTCGTTCCAAGTCAACAGCAAGCCTTCCACCTTTGACCATGGGCCGAACTCGATCGATGCCGGGTGTTGATGGCGCTGGGCGAATTTTGTACCCACCACAGCTTCGTCCAGATAGCCCTTCCGGTTCTCCGAACAGACACCGAACTCCACGAAAACCTGTCGACGAAGTGTTTCCCCCGCCCTCGCCCGTCCGGACTTCTGTCTTAGACAGCGATAAACGACACGCAGATAGAAGCAGTTCCCCGACGCCCAGTCTCACGCCCGGTCCCCCTCTATCGTGTAAACGGGCGACATCTCCTCTTCGATCCAACCCTCATCCGTCTCCGGGCACGAGCTTCACTTTCCCAGGCCCACCATCTTCTGGAACATCGTCGCCATATTACAGGTCGGAGGGTTCGGGTTCTGGATACAATTTCTCTTATTATCCTCCGTCTTCGGTATCGTCTACGCCAAGCTCGATGCGATCGAGAAGCCCTAGCATATCTAGTCTGGAGACAATTCCTGATTCTCCAGATGCTGAAGAGGCGGCCTTAGAAGCAGAGAGAATTGCCCAATTGAAAGCTGCAGCAGACGCAGCAGAGGGAGCAGATGGAGGAGCAGATGGAGGAGCGGAAACGAAAAACCGAACCAGTCTAGACATCCCTATTCGTGGTAGGACTCTAGGGATTGGTTCAAGAGATAAGCGAAAGCGGTGGAGTGTCTGTGGAGCTGAACGACGTGGCGATATCGACCTTGAAACGATCTGGGAAGATTGAGGGCATTCAACGGTTCTTTTATTTGATACTATAGGTGGTGTGAGCGGTTATAGTTGGCATTCCGTGGCACAGTGGCCCTCTCAAGCCAAGCCGAACCAGGTTGTCATCAGGGAGTCATTGCATGAGCATTTTCAAGACTGGGTCGGTAGGGAGTCTATTCGGGCGTTTATTGTTATTTTTGTTTTGATACCCTGCTGCGATTGCATTTCATGAGAACGTCAAGCATAACGGAATAGCACACACACACACACAACACAATCGTTCGTCGGTACTTACATCATTTGTAGAAGAAAGAGAACTTGAGCCCCCGGGTGGGAACAAGGTTATGGAGATTGATTCACTGATAAATGAAGAAGTATTGCCGACACGAGCACCTACGTAGCTATTCTTGGGGCTTCCGTAGCAATGATTAGGTACTCATTCTGACTTTCTGCACTAGTAGCTTCTTAGCTCAGCTCATAAATGATCATGTTTCAAAAGCTTATCGTATGAGAACTCGTGATATCATATAAATTCACCAGCACTTTTAGTTCATGTCTCGTTTAGAATATAATCTAGTCAAATGGTATGCGTCGTAAGCCCTCCCCGGCACCGCCTCGTTTGGCAGCTTGTGCCGCGGCGATAGCACTCGGTACCTTGATCCCGCAGCAATCTCCCCAGTTATTCAACTGATGTACATGTTTTACACCGTCGTGCTCTACGACGATAGCACCTCCCTCCATCTCGTCCTCCTCCTGCGCAACGCCGGCATCAGCCTCGGTGCTCATGCCCTCGACTGCCGGGACGAGAGATCCGAAGAGGAAGTGTTGCATCACGGGCAACTTTCCCAGGACCTCGGCGACGAACATGCGCTTCATACCGCCCTCGATCTTGGACCAGCTCCTCGCGGACGATATGTCGTCAAGCATGGGGCTGTGCCACCGCAGACCCTTGACCGTCTTGGTGCTGTTGACGAAATCTACCTGGCCGAGATACATGAAGTCGTGGGCGAACTCCTCGATGGTGAACTGTTGGTGGATGGCGAGGGGCGTGATGAAGGGGTGATGCAGTAGCTGGCTGGCGCCGAACAGGAAGGGGAGGAATTGGTAGTCGTCTAAACCCCAGACGCCGTGAGAGCCGGCGGGCTCGAGGTAGTAGGTTGATTGGATGGCACGCATGAGCATCAGGTAGCGAGTAAACACGCGCAGGACCACGGCTTTGAAATCCGATGGAGTGATGATGCGTAGTTGGTACAGACACAGCAGCCAGATCATGAAGTTCAGCTCGTGGCCCGAACCGTAGTCTATCCGCGTCCTGTTGCCGAATGACTGGCTCAGATACGTTGATACCTCTTGAATCGCTGCGTCAGAGGAGGAAGTCACGCCCAGTCTCTTGTGCCATGCCGGGGTAGCAGATTTGGCCTTGTCCAGGAAGTCCCGGAAGACTTTGTTTCCGAAGCGCGACCCGTCCGCGTCGTCGGGCGGGGTGGCGCGGACCAGCGCCTCTGCTTCGTCGAGGATGTCTATGATGGTCTTCACGGACGGGCTAAGGTCCGCATCCTTGACTGCTGAGATGGGCGTGTCTACGACGGAGTTGGACAGCTCGAATACGAATGCAATGATTAGCTTGTATGTGGGCGATGACAAGAACAGCTTGTGGTCCTCAGGTGACAATATGCGCCGCGTGGGCACCTGGAAGGAGTACGTAGAGACATCCTGCGGTGGTGGGGCCAGCGTCGGAGTCTCTGGAAGCGGCAGGGAGCTCTCTGGTCCTTGCCTTCTTCTCCTGGGCTCTAGTTTTGGGATCTTGTCCTTTAGATTTGGAATTGACGGTGCTTGTTGATGCGTGGCCATGTTTGCCCCAATAACACACCCTACAGGCTCACAAAATACCTTACCTGCCTAAGTATGTAGAGTCTTTGCAAGGGGAGTGGTCAGGGTATGGATCTGCTATCAGAGGCTATTGGTGTTCACGGACGAAGGTTGTGGCTCAAGTTTGACATCGATGGGGTGATCTAGATAGTGATTCGTAGTCGGTTGTTGGAGGTTGAGGCTGAAATCCATTAATGCATTGTAACTCCCAGATTCCCCGTGGTGACTCTGTCCAAAAATGTTAGTAATGCGAACGTCAGGTATCACCAGCCCCACTAAGCCCCTCAGTGCTGATATCAACCCCTGTCATATCAGGTACCTTACTGTAGGTACCGGTAGCCACCCGAATGTCGGTTGACGAATTTGACAGGTCAGTATTGTCCAATCAGCGACGGATCCAACTTGCCTGTTTGAGCGAGAATGCCTTTGAGCCAATCGATCCGCACCCCCTTGGATCCAGAGCCAACCAGATGCTGTCAACTTTGAAACGCGGCGCCTTAGCCGGACAAAGAGGCCGCTTTGGTGCGTCTTCGTCGGGGCGTCTAAGTCTTAACAACCTTGGAAGTTGTCTATAGTCGCTAGAGAACAACGGAAACAATGGCCAACGAAATCGCAAAGCACGAAGGCCGTGTTATGGCCGTGGTCAAAGAAAACAGGGGTTCATCAGCCGATGAACATGGCGATCTTTGTGTGTCTGCATTGGTCGAATGCAACAACGACTCACAGTCAAACAATCTCTTTCTTTGCCTTTCTCCTTTTACCTGCCCAAAGTCTGATGAGATTGTGTATAAGAGAGCCATGTCTTGACTTGCCAAGCAGTTTTTTTTTTTTCTCCCATTCTTCGGCATAATCATCTCCTTCTGCTTCATTTCACCTTCTGTTGCATTTGATTCTTCATATCGAGTCTGGTACTCTTTCCTCTCCTTGATTTCTCTTACGATACCCATCATACACTACATCTACTTTAATCACAAAAGCCATCGTCATGCATACACGAACACAAACCGTAGCAACAGCCTTGATGGCTTTTGCTGCTGTTGCGAACGGCCATATCACGATGAAGAGCCCGGTACCCTTCGCCTCTCTTGGCCCTAACAAGAAGCTCACCAGCTCGCCTTTGACTAGTGCCAACTACCCTTGCCAGGTAGATTCCAACCCGGCTGCCTTCTACAGCAAGGAGGGTATCGACAACAAGATGGAGATTGGCAAGCCCCAGACAATCACCTTTGACGGCTCGGCCGTCCACGGAGGTGGCTCGTGCCAGCTGGCTCTGACCACCGACCCTCAGCCATCAGCCTCGACCTCATGGCAGGTCATCTTGTCGATCGAAGGTGGTTGCCCCTCGAAAACTGGAACCGGAACAGACTCATACGATTTCACCATCCCGGGCTCCGTCAAGGCCGGCGACTACGTCTTCGCATGGACGTGGATTTCCAAGCTGTCCGGCACGCAGGAGTACTACATGAACTGTGCTCCTGTGACCATCACGGGCGGCAGTGGAAAGCGGAACTACGACAACGAGACTATGGAGCTCTTCTCTCGCGACGATGCTTTGCCCGAGCTCACCGTCACCAACCTGGCGGATATCAACGACTGCAAGTCCCAGCTAGGCTCCGATCCGCAGTACCCCGACCCGGGCTCCAACGTCATGAAGCCTGGATCGCAGAACAGCTTCGCCCCTATCTCCGGCTCGAACTGCGTGCCAAAGGGTGCGAAGGCTGGTAGCCCTAGTGGTGGATCTGGATCTCCTCCCGCTTCTTCTGATTCCTCATCCGCACCCACTTCTTCTGCTGCTGCCGCGGACCCTTCGCCCTCGTCGGGAGGTGTCTTCGTCACCAATGCGCCCGGAGCAACCTCTTCCTCCGCCCCCGCTGCCCCATCGTCCACCAATGCCCCCACCACATTGTCCACAGCCGTGTCACCTTCTTCATCCGCAGCCGCCTCGACTCCCGCTAGTTCAGCAGCCCCTTCTCCGTCTTCCAGCGCCCCCGCTAGCAGCCCCAGCGGTTCTCCCTCCGGCGGATCCGGATCCGGATCCGGATCTGGATCTGGATCTGCTCAGGGACTCACCGGTCCCTGCACATCCGAGGGTATGTTCAACTGCGTCGGCGGCACGTCCTACCAGCAGTGCGCCAGCGGCAGTTGGTCGGTGATGCAGCAGATGCCGCCTACCACCAAGTGTGCCGAGGGCCAGACCATGACCCTCTGGGCACGCGATCAGAAGCGCTCTTTCAACTTTCGTCGTCGGGGTTATTAACTTAGCCGATTGACTTAACTTGACATGATTTCGTCATGACCACCTCCTGAATGGTTGTGATGAGATTATGGATAGATACCATACCTAGCCTGACCTGACTTAACGACTAGGCTGCAACAATGCAATGCAGTTGTTGTAGTCATCAGTACATAAATGAATAAGTAAATAGAGAAGAGGCCTCAGCGGGCCTGAGTCGCGCCCAAATCTTGTACATAGAACCTTTTCCTTATCATAAACGAGATGAATGTGATGACTACGCCGACCAAGCGGCTTTTTGTGACTGAGCAAACGTCTTCTAAACTACTAGTGAACTCAGGTAGTAGTCCGTTATTCCTTAATCAACCTTTTTGTTTTGGCTTTCTAGAATCCACTACGTATATTACAAATTACCAGCATAACCGTTACGCAGACTGCAAGAGAGGTAGCACCTCCTAATAGTTGTACTAGTAACTCGATTTAAATAACATGAGGATATTGTACGTAGTATAACTTTGTTCCTTGTTCTTGCATACTAGGTTAGTCAATTGTGAATGTGAATATAACACTAACACCAATAGCACCAACGACAACAAATCTAATAACGACTTAGTGTTCAGATCCTTATTTAATTCTTATGGCATTTTTATTTCGCCAGAGCAGTTAACCATGCGTGAACTAACTGACTAGATAGAAGCGGTAGTGTTCTTGGGTTACGTCTAAGTTCAAGTTGTGGTGAGGTAGTAATACCGCCAAAGTCTACGTATTTTACCTGCTCTATGTGTTCTCTCTTATTCCCTCCCTCCTTTTTTAATGTTCCCATCCCCATTTCCTTTTTAAC
>Ga0247782_1000501_pt1 | contig 20873 bp, 1 predicted proteins | sample UWRJL019104C5_FD_179928 | JGI IMG/M metagenome (GOLD analysis project Ga0247782, IMG submission 179928) | Plant litter microbial communities from Arlington Agricultural Research Station in Wisconsin, United States - UWRJ-L019-104C-5 | ecosystem: Environmental > Terrestrial > Plant litter >...
AAATTTTAATAAAAAAAATAATAAAAAAAAAAAAAAAAGCAAAAAAATTTTATTATTAACTTTATATAAATAATTAAAAATAAAAAAAAATTAAACTATTAAGGTTTTAAAATATTTATTAAAACTAGTAAATATAAAAAAGCTATTTATAAAGCATTAAAAAATAAAACTAGCTATAAATAAATAATATATATATAATAATAAAAATAAAAATATTTTTTATAAATATAAACATTTTAAAAAATAAAAGCAAGCTTAATAAAGCTTTTAATACTATATAAAATATTTAATTTAAAAATAAAAAAGCGCTATAAATAACTTTAAAAATTATAAGCTTTAAAATAACTATAAAATAAGCATACTAGCAATACTAAAAAAAGCAATTAAAAAAAGTTTAAAAAATGCTTTATAATACTAAAAACAATTTTAAAACAAAAATAATTAAAGCTTAATAAATAAGCTAAAAATAAGCAATAATAAAAACTTTAAAAAATTTTAAAAAATTTTAAAGCTTTATTAAATAAATATGCTTACTAAAAATAATACTAAGCATAATAATGATTTTTTTTTTATAAAATAATTTTAAAAAACTTGTAATTATTATTATTTATTAAAAAAAAGCTTAAAGCTTGCTAATAAATTTTTTTTTTCTTTTTTAATAAACTTATTAAATATAATAGTTATTAATATTTTAAAATAAAATAAAAAGTTAAAACTAATAATATTATTATACTAATTTATAAGCTTTTTAATAAATTTTTTAAAATATAAAGCAAACTTTTATATTATTAACTAGCAGCTTTTATTTAATTAAGCTTTTTATTAAAATATATATATAATAATTATATTTAAGCTAAAAAAAGCATTTTTAATAAAGCAAACTTTAAAAAAATTAAAGCTTATATTATTAATTAATATAGTAAATAAAGCTTTTTATAAAAAATTATATAAGCGCTTAATAAAAGTAATAAAAATTTATAACTTGATTTTAAAAAGCTAAATAAGTAATAACAACTAATAATTAGTTAAAATAATAATTAAAATAATAATAAAAAATATTTAATAAGCACTTTAATAAAATAATATTATATTTTTTTTATTACTAAATATTATAAAAATATTTAATATAGTTAACTATAAGCGCTTAATAAATATATTATAAAAAAAAAGCTTTTTATTATAAATAATAAGCTAAATAAAAAGCTTTATTATAAATTATAAAGCAATTTTTTAATAAAAAGTTTGCTAAACTTATTATATTATATATAAAAATATTATAAAGCTTATTATTATTATTATTACTATTTTTATTTTATATATTTATATTATATAAAAAGCTTATTAAGCAATGCTTAAATATTATAAATAATTATAAAAGCTTAAAAAAACTTAAAATATTTATAAAGTATAAGTAGTATATTATAAAATAAAATTTACTTTTAAAAAAAATAATTTGCTATACTTTTTAAAAGCTTAATAACTTTTTATAAAGCTTAAAATAAATTTTAATTTTTTAAAGTTTACTTTAAAAGAAAGCTAAAATAAAAAATATATTTAATAAAGCTATATAAAAAGCTTATAATATAATAGCTTATAATAACTAAGCTAAAAAGCTTTATTTAAAGTATTAGCATTATTAAAGCTTATTAGCTATATATAGTAATAATTAAAAATATTTTAGCTTATAAAGCTTTAATATAATATTAGCTAGCAATAAAAAATAAGCTTTAAAAAATTATTAAAAAACTTATAATAATTTAAAAAACTTGCTTATAAAAAATATTAAAAGCTTTTTAAGCAACTTTAATATATTATATTAAAGTAAAATTAAATTTTTTTTTTAAAACTTTTATTTAAGTAATAAAGTAATAGCTTTTAAAAAAAAGCTAGTAATGCTTTTATATATATAAATAATAAGCTTAACAAGCAACAAAATAATAAACTAAATGTTTAACGTTTAAAAAAAGAGCAAAAAAACTAGCTATTAAAATATTTTAAAGCATGCTTAAAAAAAGCTTTTTTAAGCTATTATATATAAAATTAATAAATAAATAAAAAAAGTAAATAAATAATAAAACTATATATGCTTTAATAAATAAAGCTATTTAATTATAAAAAAAAAGCTTTTAAATATAGAGTTAGCAAAGTGCTATAAAAGCTTTTTATATTATAAAGTATTGCTAATTTTTTAAATATATACTAAAAAAATTAAACTAAAAGCATTTTTATATTAATAGTATATTTTAAGCTATTTTATATTACTTTATAAGTATATAGTTTATAAAAAAATAATAGGTTGTATTATTTTAAATAATAAGCATAAAAAGCTATACTAAAAGCTTGCTTTAGCTTATTTAAAATTAAAAATAAACTTAGCCATAGCTATAAATAAAGTAAAAAGTATATAAAATATAGCTTAATAGCTTTTTTATATTAAAAAGCTTATAATATATAACTTAGCTAAATTAATTAAAAAAGCTTATAAAAGCTTATAATAGCTGCTTAAAAAACATAAAAGTAATAAAAAAAATATAAAAATATTTTATAAAGTTAACTTTAATAAGCTTGTTAATTTTAAAAAGCTTATAAAATAAAGTATAAGCTAAGCTTTTATATTTTATTTTTTTGCTTTTTTTAATTAAACTTAATATATAAAAAATATATATATAATAAAAGCTTTATATAAGCAATATAAACGTTTTATTTAACTAAAAAAGCGCTTTAAATGCTTTAAAAAGTTTAGCAAGCTTTTTAGCGCGCTTTAAAAGCTTTTTTAAAATAGTTTTTGCTTGCAAATAAAATATAAAATAGCTATGCTATAAAATAGCTAAGCAAATTACTTAATAATAATAATATAACTTGTTTACTTTATTTTGCAGCCTATTATTAAGCTATATTTTTATTTTGCACTAGGCTAGTTTTATTAGTTTATAATACTAATTTTTTTTAAAAAAAATTAAATATTACTTTTAATAATTAATAAGTAATTTTTTATTATTATTATTATTTTTTATACCTTTTTATTATATAACTAAACCTAATACATACTACTAAGCTTTAGCTTTTTTATTTAATAAATTTAAAATAAAAGTAATGCTTTATACTTACTATTTAAAAAGGGTTTTTAAGTATATTATATTATTTAACTTTTTTTATTTATAAAGCATATATTTTAATAAAACATGCTTATAATAAATAAGGTCTTTTTTTAAGTTTATAAACTAAATTATTTTTAAAAAAGAATTTAGCTTATAAAAAGTTAAATAATATGTAATAAAAGTTAAAGCATAAGCTAGCTTATTTATTTTGCTTTTATAAATAAAAACGCTTTTTTAAAAAGCGTGCAAATAATATAATAAAATATAATACTTAAGTTTTTAAAAAAAATTTTAAAAGATATAAAAAAGTTTACTTTTTACTTTTTATTTAAATAGTTAGCCTTAACTAAATGTTTTAAGCTAGTTAAAGTATTAATAATAAAACTGCTTAATAGTTTAAAAAAAATTTTTAAAGTACTTTTTAAGTTTTTATATACTTTTTAAATATTTAATATTTTAATTATGCTAATATAAGTTTAGTATTTTTTTAACTTTATACTTATTTATATTAAGCTTTATTTTTAATTTAGTTTTAAATTAAGCATTTTTAGTGCTAGTTTTAAAAGTAATATATAAAATATATTATATATTTTTATTTTTAATATTTATTATTATTAAATAATCTGCTTAGCTATTTTATAACATAGCTATTTTATATTTTATTTGCAAGCAAACACTATTTTAAAAAAGCTTGCTAAGCGTTTTATAGCTTTTATAACGCTTTTTTAGTTAAATATAATGTTTGCGCTACTTATATAAAGCTTTTATTATATATATATCTTTATATATTAAATTTTTATTTAGTTAAGTTTACTTAAAAAAAAGTAAATAAATAAAATATAAAAGCTTAGCTTATACTTTGCTTTATAAGCTTTTTAAAGTTAGCAAGCTTATTAAAGTTAACTTTATAAAGCATTTTTATTTTTATTTTTTTGCTTTTATACTTTTTAAGCTATTACTATAAGCTTTTATAAGCTTTTTTAATTTGTTTAGCTAGGCTATATATTATAAAATTTTTAATATAAAAAAGCTATTAAGTTATATTTTATATACTTTTTAATTTATTTATAAGTATAGCTAAGTTTACTTTTAACTTTAAGCAAGCTAAAGCAAGCTATTAATATAGCTTTTTATATTTATTATTTAAAAAGCTATAGTTTAAAATAATATAAGCTATTATTTTTTTATTAGCTATATATTTATAAAGTAGTATAAAGTAGCTTATAATATATTATTTATATTAAAAAGCTTTTAGCTTAATTTCTTAATATATATTTAAAAAATTAATAATGCTTTATAATATAAAAAGCTTTTATAGCACTTTATTAACTTTATATTTAAAAGTTTTTTTTTTATAATTAAATAGCTTTGCTTATTAAAGCATATATACTTTTATTACTTAATTTTTTTTTTTAATATTATATTTAAAGCTTTTTTTTTATATACTAATTTTATTTATAATAGCTTACAAAAGCTTTTTTTAAGCGCAATTTAAAGCGCTTTTATAGCTAGTTTTTTTATTTTTATTTTAAGCATTAAATACTTAATTTATTATTTTTTTGCTTATTAAGCTTATTATTTGCATATATAAAAGCGCTACTAGCTTTTTATTAAAAGCTGCTACTTTGCTGCTTAAATAAACGTTTAATAATAAAATTTTTAATTTTACTTTAATATAATATATTAAAGTTGCTTTAAAATCTTTTAATACTTTTTATAAGCAAGTTTTTTAAATTATTATAAGCTTTTAATAATTTTTTAAAGCTTATTTTTTATTATAAGCTAATGCTATGCTAAAGCTTTATAAGCTAAAATATTTTTACTTATTGCTATATATAGCTAATAAGCTTTAATAATACTAATACTTTAAGTAAAGCTTTTTAGCTTAGTTATTATAAGCTATTATATTATAAGCTTTTTATATAGCTTTGCTAAATATATTTTTTATTTTAGCCCTTTTTTAAATAAACTTTAAAAAATTAAATACTTTTTTAAGCTTTATAATTGCTTTAAAAGGTATAACCTGGTTTGTAAAAAGTTATTAAGCTTTTAAAAAATATAATAAGTTGCTTTTTTAAAAACAAATTTATTTTATAGCGTACTACTTATACTTTATAAATATTTTAAGCTTTATTAAGCTTTTTATAGTTATTTATAGCATTTATACTTATTTTTATTAAATTAATATTATTTATAAAGCTTATTATAATAATATTTAAGTATTGCTTAATAAGTTTTTTATATAGTATAAATATATAAAATAAAAATAATAATAGTAATAGTAGCAAGCTTTATAACACTTTTGCATATAGTATAATAAGCTTAGCAAGCCTTTTATTAAAAAAAAGCACTTTATAATTTATAATAAAGCTTTTTATTTAGCTTATTATTTATAATAAAAAGCTTTTTTTTATAATATAATTATTAAGCGCTTATAATTAACTATATTAAATACTTTTAAAATATTAAGTAATAATAAAAATATAATACTACTTTATTATAATATTTATTAAGCGCTTTTTATTACTATTTTAATTATTACTTTAGTTAATTACTAGCTTTTATTACTTATTTAACTATTTAAAAGTAAATTATAAATTTTTATTACTTTTATTAAGTGCTTATATATATATATTTTTTTTTAAAAAGCTTTGCTTATAATACTAATTAATAATATAAGCTTTTATTTTTTTTAAAGTTTGCTTTATTAAAAGTGCTTTTTTTAGTTTAAATATAATTATTATATACGCTTTTTAAAAGCATTTAAAATAATATTTTAACAAAAAGCTTAATTAAATAAAAGCTATTAGTTAGTAGTATAAAACCTTATTATATGCTTTAAAAAACTTATTAAAAAGCTTATAAATTAGTATAGCAATATTATTAGTTTTAATTTTTTATTTTATTTTAAATTATTAATAACTATTATAATTTATAAGCTAACTAAATGCGTTTTATGAGTTTAATAAAAAAGCAAAAAAAAATTTATTAATAAGCTTTTAAGCTTTTTTTTAGTAAATAATAATAATTATAAGTTTTTTTAAATTGTTTTATAAAAATATTTTTTTATTATATTTAGTATTGCTTTTAGTAAGCATGCTTACTTAGTAAAGCTTTTGCTATTATTTATTTTTAGCTTATTTATTAAGCTTTAGTTATTATTATTTTAAAGTTTTTTTTTATATTATAAAGCGCTTTTTAAGCTGCTTTTAATTACTTTTTTAAGTACTGCTAGTATGCTTATTTTCTAGTTATTTTAAAATTTATAATTTTTAAAGTTGTTTACAAAATTTTTTTTATTTTTAAGCTAAACATTTTATATAGCATTAAAAGCTTTATAATAATTATAAGTTACTTTAATTGTTTATTAAAAGCTTTATTAAGCTTACTTTTATTTTTTAAAACATTTATATTTATAATAAGCGCTTTTGCTTTTGCTATTATATATGCATTATTTATTTATAGCTAGTTTTACTTTTAAGTGCTTTATAAATAGTTTTTTATATGCTTACTAGTTTTAATAAATATTTTAAAAGCTTAATAATTTAATTTTTTTTTAAATTATTTTAGTAAATAATGCTAATTTTTTTAATTACTTATATAAAGTTAATAATAAAGTTTTTTTTATTTTTTTATTATTTTAATAAGCTTTTTTAATAAAGTTACTAGTAATAGCTTTTAGCACGCTATAAACTTTAAAAGCTTTTTATTACTATATAATATATATTTTATTAAGTTTTAAGCTAGTTAAATAATATAAGTTAAAGTTTATTATTATTATATACTTTTTTAATAATAGTTTAAATAAAAAGCTTTAAACTAAGCCTTTTTATTTTATTTTTACTAGGCTTAATAAGTAAATTGCTTAAATTATAAAAGCGCTTAGCTTATTGCTTATTTATATGTTTGCTTAATTTATATTACTTTTTATATTTAATATTTTTAGTGCTACTTTTTTATTAATATATAAAATAGCTTTACTGCTTTTTTAAATATAATAATAATTACTTTTAAAGCAATAAACTATTTTTAACTTATTAACTTTAAGTTTAAATATAGATATTATATTATATATAGTTTTTTTAAGCGCTTATATAATATTTTAATATAATTTATTTTATATATTTTAAAAAGCAATATTAATTATAAACTAATGCTTAAAAAATTATTATTAAATAAACTAGTAGTTATTTTATATGTTTTTTTTTTAGCTAATAAGCTTATTTTAGCATTAAGCTTTTTAAAAGCGTTTAAGTAAAGTTTTACTAAAGCTATTAATAATAGCGCTATTATATTAATTATGCTGCCTTTTTATTATTTTAAAATTTATATAAGTATGCTATATATGTTATTTTAATATGCTTTTTTTTTAATGCTTATTTTATAATATTTATTTTAAGCTTTATAAGTTTTATTATAATTAATATACTTAAGCTAAATTTCTTTTTTTTTTACTAAACACTTATTTTTTAAAAAAAAAAAATGCTTAAAAGCTATATAGCACTTATAGCATGCTTTTTTTAAGTAATAAGCTGCTATATAGTTAAAACTATAATAATTAAAGCATTATTTAACTTTTATATTTAAATTAAATAGTTTATAATTAAACAACTATATTTTTTATAATATGCCTTTATTATAAAGCTTTTTAACTATTTTTAAAATGCTTATATAAATTAAAATATTTTTATATTTAGCTTTTATATTTTTTAAAAATATTTTTTTATACTTAATAAACTTTTTATATATTTTTTTAAGCTTTTTATAAAGCTTTTTATTTATATAAATTTTTTTAGCTACGCTATAAAAATCTTTTTTATATATATTAATATTTTTTTTTTATAATATAGCTTTTAATTTAAAAGCTGCTACTATTTATTTACTTTTATTAAGTTTTTTAAAAAGCTTTTTTTTAAAAATAATTACTATATTATTATTAAATAGCTTATAAGCTATTATTACTTTTATTTTAAAAAGCATTATATTAATTATTATAATTATTACTATTAGGTTACACTTATAAAAAGTTAGTTTTTTTTTTTTAATTATTCCTTTTTTTTTGTTTTTTGCTAATATAGCTTTTACTATTACTGCTTTTTATGCTTATATTTAGTTTGCTAATGCTTTATTTAATTTATTTAGCGCTTTTTAAAAAGTGTTGCTAATTATTTTATTAAAGTTATATTAAGTAATAAATTTTTTAAGCTTATTATTAGTTAAAAAGCTGCTTATATTAATTTTTGCTTATTTTATTAAATACTTTATTATTTATACCTTTTTAGCTTTTTTTTAAAGTAAAAGCTTTTAGTTTACTTTTTTAGTTACTATTAATAGTTGTACAAGCTTTATATATTTATTAATTAGCTTATTAATAGCTGTAAGCATATTACTTTAGCTTAAATATATAGCGCTTTTTAAATTAAGTTATAAAATGTATTAAATATAAGCTTTTTAATACATCTTATTAATCTGTTAGCAAAAAAACTTTTTATTACTATATTAGCAGCTTTTTTACTATATATTATTTTTATTATTTTTATACTAAGTAAGCATAAAAGCACTTTTTATTAGCTTTTAAGCGCTTATATTTATTAGTTATTTATTAGACTGCTTATAAAATTATTTATAATAAAGTAAAAAAAGCTTTTTTTTATCTTTATTTTTAAGAGCAATTATAATTTAAAAAATAGTTATAATAATATTTTTATAATTTTAAAAGGTTTAATTTTAATAAAATTATATATTTTTATATAGCTTAAATTATAAGTTTTTAATATGCTATACTTATGCCCCCATATTTAATAATACTTTGTTTTTAAATAGTTTTTATTTTTTATTTAAATTATAGTTATAAACAACTTAACCAAGCTAATAATATCTTAAACACTTTATTATTTAAAATATTATATATAAATTAAGCTATAAATAATAGTTTTACTTAGTTATTTTATTTATAGTTAATATAGCATTTTAAATAATTTTTAAAAACTTAGTTAAGTTTTTTAGTTTATTTATTAGTTTAAAAGTAGTATATGCTTAATAAGCTTTTTAAATTTTTAATGCTTTAAGAAATACTTTTTAAAATTTAAATATTATTATATATTTTTAATTAATAATAAATTGTTTTAATATATTATAATTATTTATAATATATTAAATAATTATATATACTATACTTTTTGTTTTTATTATTTTTATATTAAAAATTAAGTATATATAATAACTAAAATTAAGATATATATAGCTTAAGTTATAAGTTTTTTTAACTTAAATAATTTAGTAATAAAGTTAAATAAAACTATTATTTATAATTAATTTAATAGCTTAATTAGTTTTATTAAACTATAAATCTTATATATTATTACTTTTATTTTATAATAAAAATAGTAACTTTTAATATAGTTTATAATAAATTTTTTTGCTTTATTAAATTTATAGTATTATTAAAGTTTTATTAAATATTTTAAATATTGTTAAAAGTAGGCCTAACTATAGGGCATATAGCTAGGTGTAGCTAAGGGTAGTACTTAGTGCTTAGTAGAAGTATAAGCTAGCGAAGGCTTGCCAGGTATAGGGATTGGATTAGGGAATATAGTGGAATATAGGGGCCGTAGGTCCTTGTAGGGCACTATAGGTAAAGGTGTATGCTTAGTAAGCAGGGGAGGCAACTTGGTATGCTTAGGGAGCAGGCTAAGTAGGCTGGTATGCAAAAAGAACAAGTGAAGTGGGCTAGCAGGCGCTAGACCTATTAAATAGCGGATAGGTAGCAAAGTGCTAGCGAGGACTTGTAGGCTTGATATAGAGGGTATAGGGCGTGTAAGGCTTGTAAGGCAGCTAATATAGCAGTAGGCTATAGGTAATATAGTAAAGGCTTAGGGCTGCAATAGTAAGGCTAAAGGGTTAACTAATAATAGGCTATAAGCATAGTATATAGGTGTAATAAAGAAGTAATTGCTATTAACTATTTAAAAATTTAATAAAAGTAGGTAGGCAAGTGCTTTTGTATATATGCTTAAAATATTAAGGCATATTTAGCAGTTAAACTGCTATACATAATTGCTAGTATAATAAAGGGTTAGGCCTTTTTAACTAATAAGAAAATTTATAGTAGGTTATAGTAGATATATTTACTAGGTCTACTATAATATAGCGGGTCTTAAGGGCTTAAAGGCTATTAAAAGCGTTGTAAATAGCAAAGCCTAAAGGATAGGCGCTTGTAAGTTTAAAGGCCGAGGCGGGGCCAAGGCGTGGCCAACTTGTAGAGGCCTAAGATTAGCAGAGAGAGGTATAAGTAGAGCTACCCTGCATAGTAGGTAGAGCTATTCTATATATAAGTAGAGTTACCCTGCATACTAGCCTAGCTTACCCTATATTAGTGTGCATAAAAGCCTAATTAGTGCTGTAACTAATGCTATAATTATAATAAGCTTTGCAATAGTTACTACATAGGTTATAAGGCATGCAGTAGCTTTACTATAGTGCCTGCAAGGGCCTGGCAGTGGATATAAGGCTTTTATAAATAGCTATGGCGCTATAGCATCTCTATAGTGGCCTATAGAGGCATAGCATTGTCATAGTAGCTTAAGGAGGCATGGCACCGCCATAGTAGCTTAAAAAGGCATAAGGCGGATGCATATAGCAACAAGTGAGTGGCTTATATAAGGGTAAGGCCTATAGCCAAGTAAGGGTATGGCTAGTAAAGTGTTGGCGGCTAAAGGATAGAAAATGCAGTTAGTAGAAATGCAAAGGCGTTTTTAATACCTTTTTTTAAGGGCATTGTCTGCTCTTGCGGCTTTAAGCCTTAACATGCGCTAAAATTTAGCCTGTTTAGTAGGCGTTAAGGCTTTGGTTAGCTTGTTAGTGGGCATCTTAGTGGTTTGTATATAGGTAATAAATACTTGTAGACTGTGCTAAGCTTTTTTAATATATTAGAATTTTATTAGGGTGTGTTTAGTATGCTAGTAATGTTTAAGGTTTTTTGCAGTGGATATAGACTTTGTATTATTTGCAAATATAGTGGTTGGCCTTTGAATTGTAAGCCTTATTTTGTTATAGAGGGCTTGAATTTATTGTGCTTTTTTTATAGCCTTTATTAAGGCTATAAATTTGGCTTAAAGGGTATTAAGGGCTACTATAGAGGCTTTTTTAGCTTTTTAACTTATTGCAACGCTTGCTACTATAGCTATATATTCTTAGGTGGATTTAGTAGTAATAGGGCAGCTTGCGTAGTTATTGTTACTAGCTATTGTAAGGTAGTGCGCGGTAGGTAACAAAGGTAGATCTGCGCCTTTTGTAAGGCTATAGCTAAGTGCTAACTTGTAAGTGCTTTTTAAGTACTTTTAGAGCCTTATAGCTGTTGTAAGGTAATGCTTATAAGGGCTTTGCATATAGTAGGCAAGCTATTGGCATGCAAATGTAATATTTAGTCTGCTAATAAGCATAAGGTAGTTTGCAGTGCTTACAATCTGCATATAATAGTGGGCTTGCGATGTAGATAGCGGTAGTCTTAGGTCTTTAACTTTTGTAATTTTAGGCTGTAGTAGAATTTTAGTAGGTTTAATATTTACTAAATTAAGCTTAATTAAGGCCTGTTAGATATATTGCGGCTGTAAGAGATATAGGCGCTAGTTTGGCTAATTTTAAGTAATTTTTGCACCTAAAAACTATTTTGCAGGCCTTTTGTTTTTAATAGCGTAAACAGTATATATTTAGGCTTTTAGTAAGGCAATATAAGCTTTGTTAAGGCTTATAATTAAGCAGTTATTTATGTAGGTAACTATATAGGTGCTTATAAAAGCTTAAAAATGCACTAAAGCATTACTAGCAAGAGGTATAAAGCTTAGTTGCTTAAAAAGCTCTTATAGCTTTTTTTGCTATTAGTGCAGGGCTTGTTTAAGGCTATATAGCGCTTAGAGTAGGTAAATAACTTGCTTTGTAGTAAGGTTGTACTTATACTTTATTGCTAACTTTATAAGTTTAGGGTTTTTTAATAGTTTTTTAAAGCACTTAAGCAACTATAGGTAGATAACTTTAAAAAGGTTACTGTTAAAAAAGGCTTTTATAAAATCGATTTGCTTAATTTTTTAGTTGTTAAGGGCTGCAAGTGCTAAAAAGATATGCTAAGTAAGCGGTATAGTAGTAGCTGCAAAAGTTTTTAAAAAATTAATTTTAAAGGCTTGTTTAAAGCTGCAAACTATTAGGTGCTTTTTATACTTAGTAATATTATTTAGTTAGTTTAGCTTTTATTTTAGCACTTATTAAAGGCTTATAGCGTGCTTGTTAGCTATTATAGCCTTTATAAACTATAGTGCACTACTTTTAAATAGTTAGCATAGTTTGGATTTGCTAGCTTTAAGCTATTCTTAAGCTTTAGAGGTCTTTAAAGCTTGCTTTAAAGTAGATAGCTTTAGCAAAGCGCTTGTAGTTGTAAATATAACTTTTTATACTACTTTGTAGACTGCTTAATTAACTATTATAAAGTTGTTATAGGGTAGGTTAGCAGTCTTTTTGTTTAAGGTAGTGCTTTTAGCTATAAAATTATTGTTAATATTAATAAACTAATTTTGTTTAGCAGCAGTTATATAAGGTAACTTTATTAAGATTTTAGTAGGTAGCGCGTGCTATAATAAATTAATAGTAGGCAGTGTAAGGAGGTTTATAGCGGAAGATTTAGCGGCCTTTTTACTAAATGTTGAGGTAGTAAGTAAATTTTTTCTTAGAGAGAGTTTTAGCTTAATTACTAGCATATAGTTTTATAAAGAGTTTTTAAGAGGCTTAAAGCCTTTTGTAGTAAGCTTGTTAGCAGGCTTTTTAAAGTAATCTAAGCGCTAAAGGTAATTTAAAGGTGTAACTTTTTTAAGTACTTTAGTAATAGCAAACTATATAATAGTATGCTTATAAAGAATATATATTAAGTAGGTAGAGGTGCTAAGGACTGCTAAAATATAGCTCTTTTTAGCGCGTTTTTTAAGCTTATAGCCTACTATATAGCGCTTGTAAGAGGTAGTATTAAAGCAAGGTAAGCTTATTATTTTATATTAATTAAGTTAAAGAATATATAGTGCTAAATTAAGCTTAAGTTTGTTTTGTAGTAGTTAATAAGGCGTAAGATCTTTATTAGTGACTGCTATATAGTTTATTAAGTTTACTATAGCAAGTAGAACAAAGTTTTAAAGGTAAAGTAGTAGGCCTAAGGCCTGTAAGGTAGTGTAGAGGTGATTTAGAAGTATGTAAATTAACTGTTTTAGTAGGCCGTTTTGTTTATGTATATAAGGGCTTAAAGTGCTAAAGGCAATGCTTTTGCGCTATAGCTAGGTGCTTATTAGCTTATTTGAGACCTTTAGCCTTGCATTAAAGAAAAAGAGTGTAAGGTAGTAGTTGTAGCGATTTTTTAAGCTTTAAAAAAGGCTTTTAATTGCTTTAAATATAATAAGTGCAAACTTATTCTTTAAAGGCTTGTACTACTTAAATTATATTTTTTGCTTTACTAAAATAAGTATATAGAGCATATAGTTATAAAAGAAAGGCTTAATAATAAATATATTTTTTGCTATAATATATAAGGCAGTAGCTAGATTATTTACTATTATAAGCTTAAAGTGTTAAATAGCTTTATTAATAGTATACTTTTTATAATAAAAGTTGTTATTTTTAATGCTATTAAGATTAAAAAGCTTTTTAGTAATTTTATTAGTTTTTTTTAGCAGTAGTAAGCTTATATAATTAAGCTTAGCATGCTAAAACATAGCAAACTATAAGAGCTTAAAAAGCAGATTTTAATGCTTTAAAATCTGCAAAAGTGCTATTACTAGCTTTATAAAGTAAAATAAGTTTTTTTTAAAAACTTTTTAACTTTTTTTAAGCAAGTTAATAGCTTTAATAGCTTTTTTAATAGGTATAGTAGCTTTAATAGCTACTTTAAATAATAAAATGCTTTATAAAGCATTTTATAAAACTATATATAAATTTTAAATTTAATAAATATAATAAAATTAATGCTTATTAAGCTAAAAGTTGCTTAGCTTTAAGCTATTTATTAAAAAAAAGTAAAAAGCTATATTTTTAAACTTTAAAGTAGTTAATAAGTTTTTAAACCTATTTAGTAAGCATAAGCTTTTTAAGTAACTATTTAATTTATAGTAAAAAGCTTTTAAAATAATATTTATACTAAAAGCTAAAATAAAAAGCATATTTTTTAAAGTAATCTTAATAGTGCTAGTAAAGGTATAAAGCACTTTAAAGGTTATAGTATTTTTTTTTAGCAGCTTTAGTAGCTTTTTAGTAGTAAAAACTTAGCTTAGGTTTTTTAAAGCAGTATAGTTAGTAAACTAATGCTTACTATTAGCTATATAAATAATAAAGCTTATATTATAAATTTAAAAAGCTTTTTGTTTTACTATAAGTTATATAGTATAAAAAGCTTTAATAGATAATATAATAGTTTTGTTATTTTAATTAAAAAACTTAGTTTAAAAGTAAAAGGTTGTTTAGCGCGTTAAAAAGCTAGGTTAGCTTTGTTTAATGCTTTTTAATAGTAGTTTTAAAAACTTTTAGCGGCCTTTATAAAGTAAGCATTGCTTTTTATTATTAGTTTATTTTGTAAGCAAGCAGTTAGCTTAATAAAATTTAGTAAAAAAAGTTAGTAAGCTTTTAAAAGCTTTAATAGCTTTTATAGTAGTAGCTTTTACTTTGTTGCAAAGGTTTTATAGCACATTTTTTATAAAAAACTTTAAAGTAAAGTATTTTTTAAGTTAGCTTAAAGCAGCTAAAGCGTATTATATAAACTTAATTTAGCTTATTTAACTAAAGTATGCTTTAGTTAAAGCTTTTAAGTAGTTGTTATAAATATTTATAAAAAGTATAATAGCTTTTATAGCTTATAATTAAAAGTAAATATTGCTAAACTAAGTATTAAAGGCTGCTAAGTTTTTATTTAAAGTATAATATAAGGTATAAAACTTTTTATATAGTTAATTTTATATTTAATTAGTGCTAAGCTTATAAAAAGTTTATAAGGTAATAAATATTTTTATAAAGAAGTAAATATAAGCAATAGCGGCTTATAAGATTATTAAAAGTAATTTTTAAATTAGTAATAATACTATAGCTTAATTAAAATTAGTATAAGTATTAAAAATAAAAGGGTTAGTAGTAAATTTAAGGACACTAATAGCTTTAAAACTAATTTGCAAAGCTTATAGCTATTGCTTATAGTTAAAACTGTTTTATAACTTTTAGTTGTTAAAAAAGTTATATAAGCATTTAGCAATCTTTTTGCTAAGTGTTCTTTATACTATAGTAAAGGCTTAAAAGTTAACTATATTAGCGCTATACTAAATAGTAAGCGCTTTTTAAGTAGGTTAAGTAAAAATTTTACTTAGGTTACCTTGCTAAATAAAGTTGCTAATAAAAGTAAAGGCTTAGCTAGTATAGAAGGCTATAATTGTTGCTGTTAAGTTTTTAAGTTATTATTATAAAGCTTAGGTTTTTGTATAGCTGCGCGCAAAGTTGCTATGTAAAGCGCTAAGTTGCTTTTTATATTGCTATAAGTTAACCTTTATTTAAAAGTTTTTATTACTATTAAAGTAGTTTTTAAAAGCTTAAAATGTTAACTTAAAAGTTACTTTAAGCGCTATAAAAGCTTTGCTTTTAGCAGCTTAAAATAGACTATTAAATATAATAATATAAAAAGTAAATATTAATTAAATATAGCGCTATTAGTAGTTAAGCTATAAAAAAGTTTAGCAATATGCTAAGCTTATAACCTATTAAAAGTAAGCTTAATTATAAAGCATATAGCTAGGTATAGTTAAAAGTAGTACTTAGTGCTTAATAAAAGTATAAGCTAGCAAAAGCTTGCTAGGTATAAGGCTTAGATTAAAAAATATAGTAAAATATAAGGGCTATAAGTTTTTATAGGGCACTATAAGTAAAAGTATATACTTAGTAAGTAAAGAAAGTAATTTAGTATGCTTAAAGAGCAGGCTAAGTAGGCTAGTATATAAAAAAAATAAGTAAAGTAAGCTAGCAGGCGCTAAACTTATTAAATAGTAAATAGGTAGCAAAGTGCTAATAAAAACTTATAAGCTTAATATAAAGAGTATAAGGCATATAAAGCCTATAAAGCAGCTAATATAGCAGTAAGCTATAAGTAATATAGTAAAAGCTTAAGGCTATAATAGTAAAGCTAAAAGGTTAACTAATAGTAAGCTATAAGCATAATATATAGGTATAATAAAAAAGTAATTGCTATTAACTATTTAAAAATTTAACAAAAGTAGGTAAGCAAGTGCTTTTATATATATGCTTAAAATTATAAAGCATATTTAGTAGTTAAACTGCTATATATAATTGCTAGTATAATAAAAGGTTAAGCCTTTTTAACTAATAAAAAAATCTATAGTAGGTTATAGTAAATATATTTACTAGGTCTACTACAATATAGCAGGTCTTAAAGGCCTAAAAGCTATTAAAAGCGTTACAAATAGCAAAGCCTAAAAAATAAGCGCTTATAAGTTTAAAGGCCGAGGCAGGGCTAAGGCGTGGCCAACTTATAAAGGCCTAAGATTAGCAAAAGGAGGTATAAGTAGAGCTACCCTATATAGTAGGTAAAGCTACCCTATATGTAAGTAGAGTTACCCTGCATACTAGCCTAGCCTACCTTACATTAGTGTGCATAAGAGCTTGATTAGTGCCGTAACTAATGCTATAATCGTAATAGGCCTTGCAATAGTTACTACATAGGTTATAGGGCATGCAGTGGCTCTACTATAGTGCCTGCAGGGGCCTGGCAGTAGATACAAGGCTTTTATGAATAGCTATGGCGCTATGGCACCTCCATAGTGGCCTATGGAGGCATGGCATCGTCATGGTGGCTCAAGGAGGCATGGCACCGCCATGGTGGCTCGAGGAGGCATAAGGCAGATGCATATGGCAACGAGTAAGTGGCTTATGTAAGGGTAAGGCCTATGGCCAAGTGAGGGTATGGCCAGTGAGGTGTTGGCGGCTGAAGGATAGAGAATGCAGTTGGTAGAAACGCAGAGGCGTTTTTAACAAATATTTTTTAATATTTTGCTAGTGTATACTTATAAATTTTTTTAACTACTTATTTTTAAAATAGTAATTAAATTTATAGTTTTTTTTATATAAATGGTTAAGTTTTTTATTTTTTATTTTTTAGTTATAATAGTTATTATTTTTATTTTATTTTATTATTATATATTTTTATTTTTAAACCTTATTATAAATATTTTATTAATATATTATAGTAATAGTAAAGTATTTATATTAGGTTTTTATAAGTATTGCTTTTAATTTTTAAAATAGTTTTTAATAGTAGTTATTTTTTTTAAAAAAATATTAGCTTATAGGTTTTTTAATTTTTTAATATAAATAATTTTAAAATTAAATTTTAATAAAAGCTTTTATTATTAAATTTATTTTTTATTAAATATCTTAATAATAATAAGTGCTATTAAGTTTTTATAGTGTACAAAAATTTAAATAAGCTTTTTTATACTACTTAAGTAATACTTTTACTTTTTAAAAGCTTATATACTTGCTATTAATTCTTTATTATATATTAAATAATTTAATGCTAGTTTATATAACTTTTTTTTTTTTAAAAAAAGCTATAAAATGCTTTTTGCTATTTTTTTTTTAACTTAAAGTTTTTTTAATAGTATAATTATTTGCATTTATTTTAACTTTAAACTTATTTTTAAATTATATTAAATATTAAATATATTTTTTTTGTTTATTTAAACTTAGTAATTTTTTTAGTTAAGTTTATATAATATAATATTATATTTTTAAACTTTTTAATTTGTAAATTTAATAAAATTTAAAAATTTTTATTTTTAGGTTTATAAGTAATTTGATATTTTATAGCATTTATAATACTTTTTATATATATTATTTATATTTTTTAAATGTTATCAAATAAATTAAAATATTATTAAAATATATAATAGTAAATTAACTAATAAACTTTTAAAATATTATAATAATTATAGTTTAAAAGCTAGCTAGTATATTTATTAATTTAAATAGCATAATTAAGTATTAATAATATTTTTTTAATATTTTAAAAGCTATTTTAATTAAGTAGCAAGCTTTAAGTAAGTTTAAAGCTATAAACTACTTTATTTTAGCAAGCTTATTTTATAAGCTTTTAATAAATAAAATAAAATAAAGTTTTTTTATTAATAAAATTTAATACTTAGTAGTTTATAACTTGTTTTATTTTTTATTTTCTTATTTTTTGGTTTTTTTTTAAAAAAAAAAAAAATTATTTAATAATATTAATAATTAAATAACGTATCCCACGGCCATATTTGCCACCCGGCAATATTTGCCACTTTTTGTCTTATATAAAAAACGTCCGTGCGCAAGAATATAACTTGGCCAATACTAATTCTATAATAATATAAATAGTACTAGTTGATTCCTAACTAAATAGCGAGCTTAAATATGATTTTTTTATATTTATAGTATTTTTATTTAGTAGGTTATTAAGGTAGTAAATAAACAAGGATTATTAAAAAAATCTTGGCAAAAAGGTCCGTGCGTAAATTTATAACTCTATCAATTTTAGTTGTACAATAATAAAAATATAACCATTAAATTTCTATTAAAATAAGGAATCTAATAGTATTTTTTTTATTTTAATTACTTTAATATTAAACCAGTTATATAGTATTATAGTATTTGTACTATAATATAATCCCTATTAAAAATTATATAATTCTTGCTTAGCGTATTGCTTAAAAACTTGCTAAATAAAAATATTATAAATATAAAAAAATCATATTTAAACTTGTTATTTAGTTAGAAATCGACTAGTACTATTTATATTATTATAGCATTAGTATTGGCCAAGTTATATTCTTGCGCACGGACGTTTTTTATATGGGAAAAAAAGTGGCAAATATGGCCGGGTGGCAAATATGGCCGTGGGATACGTTATAGCTTCTTTTTAAATTTTTTTTAATTAAACTTTATTAAGCAAATAAATTTAATTAAATTTAAGTATTTTTTTATTTTTTAATAGTATTTAATAATTTTATTAGTTATAGTTTAGCAATTTTATTTTAATTAATAGTTTGCTATTAAATAAAGTTTTAAAATTTTAATTTATATTTTTTAAAAATATTATTATTTAAGTTATTAGCTTTAGCTTTTTTTTTTTAATAAAGTAAATATATATTATTTTAAATTTAAATTTTAAATTATTTTATTTTATAATAATATTTAACTTTTTTAATTTTATAGCGTTTTATTAAATTAATTTTTTTTTATAATATTATTAAATTTTGCTTTTATATTTATAAAAATTTAAAAACTATATTTTTTATTTTTATTTTATAGCTTTTTTGTATTACTATTAAGTTTATTAGTTAAGTTTTTTATTTTAATTTTTTATTTTTATAGTTAATTAAACTATTATTTACTATAGTTATTTAAAAAATATTTTTTATATATTTTTATATTAAAAGTTTTTTATTTACTACTTTTTAATTATATAAAATTATTTTAACATATAATATTAATTTTTATTTTAATATTATTATTTTTATATTATACATTTATTATAAAGTATAATATTATTTTTAAATTATTTATTATATAACATCTTTTGTTTTTTTAAAAAACTAATAATTTTTATTAGCTTTTTTTACTTATTTTTTTAACTTTTTTATATTATTAAAAAGCTTAATATTTAAAATATTTTTTATTTGTTTTAAAAAGGTTTTTTTTATTAACTTTATTAAATAACTTAATAATTATAAAAAAAATTTTAATATTTTTTTATAAAGTATTTTTTATATAAATTTAATAACTAATTTATAAAAATTTAAAAAAAATTTTAATTTTTTTATATTAAACATTTTTAAGCTAAACATTAATAAGTTTATTAAGCTATAATTTTAATTTATTATATTTTTAAAGTTTTTAAAATTTTATAATTTGAACTAGTTTTTTTTATTTTAATATAACTAAGGTTTTTTTTAAATAGTATTAAATAAAATAAGCTATAATAAGTTAATATTTAAAAAAATAAATTTAAATTATAAAATATATTTTTTTAAATATAGTTATAGTTTTATTTATATTATTTTATAAAGTTTATTAATTAGTTTAAATATACCTTTTTAAAAAAACTAATTAAATTTTATTTTTTATTATAAATTAGTATTATAATATATAATTATATAAAATATTTACTTAATTAAATATATTTATAATAATTAAATTTTAATTTTAAGTTATTTTTTTTATTAATATTTTATTATATCTTTAGTTTTTTTTTAAATAAGTTAATAACTTAATAGTTAGCTTTTTATATATTAACTTTTTTGCTAATAAGTTTATTATCTTTTTAATTAATTTATTATATTATTAATATTTATACAAAAATAATTAATAGGTTATAACATATTTTTTTAAAAAAATTTTAACTATTAGTTTACTTATTTTTTGCTAAATAAATTTTATTAACATACTTTTTATTTCATTTATATTTAGCTAATATTAATATTATTTATAATTATAGTTTTTTTTAGCTAAGCATTTTTTATTTTTTAGCTATATTTTATATAATATTAGTTTTAATTTTAAATTAAGCACTATAAGTTAAATTTTTTTATTTTTTTTTTTTTTAGTTTATAACTAGTTATAAGTTAATAAAAATTTATTTATTTTTATTTTTTTAGTTTAAAATAATTATAAGTTTTTTATAAAAATTATATTTTTTTTTATTTTATATTTATATAT
>Ga0247782_1000502_pt1 | contig 20833 bp, 14 predicted proteins | sample UWRJL019104C5_FD_179928 | JGI IMG/M metagenome (GOLD analysis project Ga0247782, IMG submission 179928) | Plant litter microbial communities from Arlington Agricultural Research Station in Wisconsin, United States - UWRJ-L019-104C-5 | ecosystem: Environmental > Terrestrial > Plant litter >...
GGTGTGGTGTGGTGTGGTGTGGTGTGGTGTGGTGTGGTGTGGTGTGGTGTGGTGTTAGATTAGTAAATGCATGGGTGATTATATACATGGTCGAGGGGGGGTTAGAGAAGGGGGACTAAGCTAGAGGTCTGATTATGATTTCGTATGGGCGTGTGATATCCGAGAAAAACAAAGAGACAAGAAAATAAGATTTTAGTTATTCACTATGAGAAACACTTGCCTTCCTAGTTTAGTATATACATTGCCGCATATCTGATTTCTAATATGTACAAGTAAAAGAAAAGGTACCTATATATACACGATAAAAAGCCATAACCTCATAACAACATATACACAGAAGGTCATAAAAAACAAAAACAAAAAAACTCATATCTCGTAATCGTCGTGAAAACCATCAAGCCCCAGGCTCTCACCCACAGGTCCCATCATCAGCACCGACCCCTCGGAAGACCAAACAAAGAAGTCAGCGCAAAGAACCTGGCTCTGTCCTCCGTAACCCACATCCCCTTACTCAGCTCCTTTTCCGTATCTCCTCTTCCTCTTCCTCCCTTCACTACCGCTTTTCCGCATTCAGTTCCCAACGACGAACATCCGCTAAAATCACGCTCGTGTTCACGCTCACGAGGTTTAAGCTCTGAGATACCAACAGCAGAAGTAGTAATAGTAGCGGTGGTGGTGGTGGTGGTGGTGGTGGTGGCAAGAGACTCGTGTTGTTCGGGTGTAGGTCCCGGTTGAGGAGCCAGAGACAAAGACATCTCCCTCAACCTCGCAGCAGCTGTGGCGCCGTCACCGTCACCATCAACAAGAACGAAGGGTTCGTTGCTCTCGCTCTCGCGAATAGCGGTCCAGTAGAGCTTGCTCCAGGGCTCAGAGGCGGTCCAGAATACCTTATCGAATTCTATTTTGGCAGAGGCAGAAGATGAGGCAGAGGGTGAGATGGAGGGTGAGGTGGAGGTGGAGGTAGAGGTAGAGGAAGAAGAAGAAGAAGCAATCCGAAGAAAAGAGATGTATGTTCTGAGAAGCCGCACCACGTCGTTGATGCGACAGTCCCTGTGCTGAAGGCTGTCGCGCGTCCAGATGTGCGTCGAGTGGTACGGATGCTCGATCTCGCGGACGTTGCCGAAGTCTCCTAGGAGCCAGTGCGTGAACTCATCATCCTTGTTATTTTCATCGTTCTTTTGGTCCTTTTCACCACCATTCCTGTTCGCATTCGCTTTATCGCTGGTATGATCGTTGTCAATATCGCGCTCGGCGTGATTGTGATTGTGAGTGTAAATGTCGCCGCCAACTTGGATTTGCGGAGCAGACTCAGAACCAGATTCAGACTTGAGAGGGGATGATAATAAAGTAGCAGGGGGGGCGGAGGGAGAAGGAGGAAGAAGAGAAGCTGGCCCGGAAATGAAGATATTGTCACCCTTAACATCATCATGACACAGTCCATACTTTCCATGCATCTTCTCCAACGCCCCCAGTAACCTCTCAAACGAACGTCTGAACCGCACATCCAGTTCTCTGGTCGAGAGATTAAGCGGCTTGAGTCTCTCGGCTAGATCTTTCAGGTTCCCTGCTGGTAGGAAGGGCGTGACGAGGTGCCAACCACTTGCACTACCCGCCGTCGCTGATTCTGATTTCAATTCTGGATATGATCCTGCCTCCGTGGTAGCGGGGAGGAGAAAGAAATCCTCCACGGGCATGAAATCAGCTCCTTCGTGAATATCGCCTCCACCACTCCCTCTACCATCGGAAGAAGAAGAAGTTTCGAAACTCAGACCTCCTAACAATACCGCAGCGAGGATCTCCGTCGGGATGGGAATATTGGCGATTGAGATTTTCTTGTTTTGGCCCTGCCTTTCATCTGCTTTCTCATTTTCACCATTCTCGCTATCGGTTGTAGAAATAGTCGTCGTCCGCCTCCTCAGACAATTCCGCAGCGGACTCTTCGTCGTGAAGAACGTCTTTATAACCATGGGCATAGACCTAGCCGTGGCTGTAGTGTCTCTGTCGCTGTCATCTCGATAGATGAAGACTTCGCCCTCCCACCCGCTCGCGACGCGCTTCCACTCTTCTCTGTGGTCGAGAACCTCGTGGCCGGTAGCAGCCGCCCAAGTTTCCCTCCTGTTCATGCTCACATTCTCATTCTGATTCCTGTTCCTATCACTATTAATGTCGTCCCTGCTCACGATCTCATTACCAGGGATAGATTCCGAATCGGAAATGGAGTTGAACTTGGACTTGGAGTTGGATAAGGGCACAGCAGAATTAGTGTCGGTAACGGGACTGGATACATCCCAAGGCGAATGCCCAACCCACCAGACCACCTCATCACCAAACTTCGTAGCCGAGTACTTGTCGCGCAGATCCTGGCGATATCTAGCGTGGATGCGAAAGATACACACCACACCAAAAATAACCGCTAGGGTGATGAGACGGTCAATGAAGGCGTGACCTCCACGGCGCCCCGGGAATAACAGTAACCACCATCGTGAGCGCCGCCATCTTGGTGACCGAGATCTGCTTGTTGTTGTAGAAGAGGGATAGTAGTAATTATGATAGTATATCTTCTCAGCCGAAAATTTTGTTGTTGTTGGTAGTATGGCCATGGCGTATATAATTATATTTAACAGTAAAACAGTAAAGTAAAAAAGGATAGGACAGAACTGGATAGGGCTTGCTTGCCCACGCCGGTAACAACGACAAACAAGTCAACAAGAAATCAACCGGGAGATTAGTGAGCGACATATGATGAAGATTGATACTTATGGTTCAGCCTTATATGTATAAGTACTCATACTACGAATGGCATGTCTGTACGTAACGTAAGTACGTGAGTGTGTATGTCCGTTCATGACTAGTATCCAGGACGGAGCAACGCGCACATTCAGCGCCCATAAAGGGCAAATGTTCATGCTCATGTTCAATGCCCGGGCTATCACACAACATCACACATCACACATTTACACTCCTAGCTTCCATTAGGTCGAAAGGGACCGCAGCCAGTGTCACTGTCACTGCCACTGATTCTGGTGCATGTATGCATGCGCAACCCCTGGGTGCGAATCAAAGTAGAGTACCTACCTATTACCTAACCTGGACAGTTCACAACAGATCGATCAAAAATATATCTAACCCAGCATGCCATACCTGTTTTACTTTTTGTATTGTCCTGCGTGAAATGCCTACTGAATAAAACATTAGCGTAGCGTAGTTGCAAAATGATGACGTAACTTAGGATACTTAGTCCGCCTTCACCGTAGTATTTACAACAGACCTAAGAACCCTTTGAGGTTGAAGGTTTCCTGGATCTTTCCCGTTTCCCGGGTTAGGTAGGACTTCCGTTCCGCCCCGGCTGTCACGGCATCGCTTACAGTAGGTTTAACCTAACCTAACCTAACCTAGGTATGTATTCTGTGCAGTAGTAGGTAACTTAACGGCGAGGCCCACTCGGCTAGACGGATCTCGGGATGTACCTATGTTATGTATGTATGTACTGTAAGTAAACAAACATGGTCTTTTCAAGGCACGTACCTACCTGGCTTATGTCGATCGATCTGAGTTAACCTAAATAAACAAGCGCACAAAGAAAAACGTGGGTGTAAACGTCTGTTGTGTTGTCGATCTCATCTTCTCGACGATTTACATACGTAGAAAACAACCGGTTTAGGTAGCTAATATTTATTTAGTTTCAGTCGATAGCAGATCTAGGAAATCTACTGTTGTTCTGAGGTAAGTTCTCAGAGCTAGGTTCATACGTTATCCCAATCACCTCCTTACGGGGCAAGCGGGATATTTGCAAACTGAATAAATACGCTTAGCAAAGGCCGCTCCATTTCCCCGGGCTATGGCGGGCGGCGCAACATCCACTAGAAAAGCGCTAGACTTGGAACGTGAAAGTAGCAAGGGTAATTGAATTTCATACATGAGAGGACTTTTTTTTTTTTTTTCTTTTTTGGTCGTCGTATTATCTCTCGTTTCTAGTGTCCATCTGTCCTTCGCATGCTACTGTAAGTGTAAGCAGAAACAAGCTGATGCGATTAGAAGTGGCTGAGTTTATAGAAGGTTGTTGCCAAGCGTCCCTGCGAAGAGCATATGTGTTGTACCTGTTCCGTATTTTGCACGTAAGTAGGTAGGCCTTGTATGAGAGCCAGAAGGTTGAGACGGTGGGTTACAGCTCAGTAGGTAGGCAGGGATCATTCTCGCTACCAACGTGATGGAACGGCCACTCAGATCACATAACAGCCAAGCATTCAGTAATTAACAGTTCAGTTTCACATTGAATACAGAGAAAAAACCTAGTATTAGGACAAGAAGCAAGCCAATTGCAACCATGCATCCATTACGCAAGCATGCAACCTTCAGACCTCAAATTCAGACACAGTCTCTGTCTCCTTCCCGTGCTACCCGCCCCGAGCAAAATCCATCAAGCGCAATGACCTAAAAAAAAAATTGGCAAGCGCGTCTTTTGGCTCGGCAAACGACTATTTTGGTGCGAATCTGGAGACAACCCACAAAACCTTATCAAAACAAAACACACCATCGAAGACGATATTGAGACGCCGTGCTTTATGTCCAGTTGAATGCTGTCGTGATGAAGAGAGCAGACCTCGTCAACGGTTTACATTCAGGCGTCACGGCGTCAGGTCCTCGTCAAATGTCCAAAGTGTAACAGAACTCATGATCATCAATCATGAGCTAATAGAAGTGAAGCAAGGCACAGCCTTACATGATCATGCTCTTAGTCCGCGAGTGGACCCGTCGTCCTTCGGCCCGCTTGCGCAGCGACTCTTCCCGCTTAAGGACGAGTTCGCACCACTTGCGACGAATATTGATGCCTGCTCCGTCGTCTTCGTCGCTACCGCGGCCAATGACGTCACCCAGGACTTTCATCCAGCCTTCCTTATCCTCCGGCGTGTCGGCATAGAAGTCAATAACCTCGCCGTTGTTGAAGCGGATACGGAAGCCCTCCTCCACGAACATGTAGCCCTCTTCCTCCTCGGCAAACGCGGACCGGCGACGCTTGCCGTTGCGACCAGTGGTCTCGGGGTTAGTTAGTTGGCGACGGTCATCGATGAGACGCTTGGCATTCGACAAGTTAATCGTAGCACGCGGTTGCCGGGTCGTCTCGTGGTAAGCGGTAAGTTTAGTTCCCACAAGCTTAAAATAGCGGCGACGCCAATACTGCACTTGGTTAGCATGCATGCCTGCCGTGGGTGACATTGTAGCAACGGCACTTACAGGACAATCACCACCCTGTTGACTAAGGTGGCCTTCCCAGTTGCGGCTCATTCTCTCCTCGGCCGCCTTAAGTTCGCGGATGCACGAGTTCATGCTCTTGGGCATGTCATCATCGGTACTGCCCTTGGGGCGCGGCACAAACAGCAACTGTACCTCGAGTTTGCCAATCTTGTACGGCGCGCGGCGCACAACGTTGTTGTTCGGGATGCCAGAGCGCTTGCTCTTCACGCTGCTGGCAAAGCCAGCTTCTTCGGTAGCCCACTCGTTGAAGGCAGCGATCTCTACCATGTAGGGACGCCCATAGCAGCGTGACTCGTGTTCCTTCAGGCAGATATAGGATCGTGCAAAGCTACCGTCCTCGGCAGCCAGAGGTGACAGAAGGTCCCAGGCCGTAGGTGCGACATTTAGGCTGCTGGCAGCTTCCCGCTGGGCCTGAGCATAGGCCTCTTCTTCCGCACGCTGACGAGCCTCCATTTCCTTACGCTTCTTGGGACTAGCGAAGACGCGCGAGAAGGTCGACGTTTTAGGCTTCGACATCTTAATCGGGGAGGCCGGGGCCTGCTTAGTAACCTTTGGTTTCTCCAATTTGACGTTCAGTGTAAGCTGAAATTCCAAGTCGTTTGGAACAACTAGCTCAAACTCCTGACCGATGGGCGCATTACGAGCCAATTCGAGCCAGGCGGTAGTGACGCAGTGCACGCCGTTATCAAGAGTCAGACTGAACCAAGTTCTCTCATCTGTGCAGAGATTAGCATCCCGAAATATCACTCGATTATATGCTGCAAAGCTTACTTCTTGGGAGGGGTAGATCAAGATCTTTGACGCCCATGACCTTGACGAAGAGTCGCCCTCTCTCGCCACAATCATCGGTACCTAAGTCAGGCGCATCTTCCTCCTGCACGGTGTTCATCGCGGCGGCGTTGCTTTCCTGGCCGGGCAAAGGTGGCACTGGACCACCGAGACCAGGACCGTGTCGCTTCCTAATGCTTCGTTTCTGCTTACCGTTCCAAGGCTCGACGGTCCAGGATTGCGGGCGGTGCTGTTTGACGGGAGAGTTGCCAGCAGATCGCGTGCCTGTTCGAAGGTCTTCGTTATCCTTATCGCTAGCTGTAACAAGTTTGGTATTCTGTCGCATCAGGTAACCGCGCTGTTTGCGGGTGGTAACATTAGTATTCGATGCCGCTAGAGAGGAAGCATTGTTTGTAGTGGGGTTCGAATCATTTACTGCTTGGTTCGCACTGGACGCTTGTCCAGTAGGGTTGGCGCTTGCCGTTGTGAAGTCTACATTGAGGGTAAGATCTTGGAATCTAACCTTTTGTGCCTCGATAACTCTATCAAAGTCGTGATCAAGACTGAGGCCCAAGTCGAGATCGAGCGTCAGACTCTTATGTTTGAAACTTGGATGCCGTTCCAAGAAGTCACTACCGGTGGAACTGTCAAGCTTCTCCGTCTCCAAGTCGCGCGACATGCGGCTTCTATGGCGCTCTGGGATGGGTGGAACAATTGGCGCAACCTCGCGACTAACTTGTCTGCGCGCTTCACGCATCGCCTCAATGTCAGAAGGAGTCGCCGAGGGGCGGGTCTTCAGCTTAGAGCTGGACGCCTTGATTGTTGCAACTCTCTCGGGCACGGTCGGAGACTCGATAGGCTCCTCATCTTCATAGTCCGACTCGCCATCAGAAATCGGATGATGAATTACAGATTCAGGTGTACCCGGCTCCTCTTCTTCCTCGTCCTCCTCGGGTTCACCCCAGCCTGAGCCGTCGTATTCTGGTTTTGAGACTGGTTGCAGTGGAGTCTGAGGTCTACCGGCTTCATCATGCCCCCGGTCCTCCTTACGACCTTCAGTGTGTGTTATCGAGACCGGATCCTTCGGCTTAGGTAGCATGTAAGACTGGAAGCTGCGGGTAAAGTCTGACGTTCTAGCGGAACCATTGACCTGCGGCAGGGTCGCGCTGAAATTTGTCACCTCATCCTCTTGGACGGGGCTTGAGGCTCGAGGCGTGGTCGTCGCATCCTCCTCCACATGTGAAGATTGAGGTCTGGATAAGTCATCAGAGTAGATGCTTCCACTGTCATCGGACCCGTGATCTTTATCCGAATCAGCACCATCATCCTCGGATCGCTCATACAGGTCATAGACATCGCCCTTCTCGTCTCCATCGGCCTCGTCATCATCAATCTCATGCCTAATGACACTATCCTCATTCAGCTCAGAGTACCCGTCCAAAACCGAATCCTCGATACTAGCGATAGGGACATCGGGGTCGTAGGGTACAGAGCGTTCGGGGCTGGAATCCGGAGCCGGAGAGGAGGCAAAGTTGTAGTCGGATTGACGATCCAATGTTTGATTACCGTTGACGCGCCGCAAGATTGATTGCCGGGAAATGCTTGGTAGCTGGTAGTCCATGTCCAAGCCGGATATCTCACCGAGGGTATCGTCGGCTTCGTCAGCCTCCTCGACTTCAACAGCCTTACCATTTACTTTAGGCTCTGGTTGCTCGCGTTCAGGAGTCGCGCTCACGATTCTATCGCGGGCTCCGGCTCTCCTCATCCGTCGCTCCCTTTGTTGCTCTGCGAATGTCTTTGCTGCCTTCTTCTCCCCAGACTGGGGGCTCGCTTCATCCGAAAGCATCATAAGCTTCAAACGCTCTTCTAGAGACATGCTGGCATTGCCGATGTTATGCATCTCGGACTTCGTAACAGAAGCCGGTGGAGGTGATGGCAGATTGCGCGGAGAGCTAAGCATACGCTCAGCAGCGGCGGGGACTCCGGGCGAGGATGCTGAATCAGACCGGCCTGAGCTCATCCCAGGAAGGGGTGGTAGTGGTCGATGTTCACCGCTGGATGTGGACGAGTTAGTGCGACCATGCTGTGGACGAGACAGTGCTGGCAGGCCTGAGTCACCGTCGGGCATGGGACTGCTATCAAAGCGAGAGTCGAGATCACGACGCCAATCATCTGGGCCGACAACCGGGGTCTTATCCGTGTCTTCCAGCGTGGCATCAAAGCTGTCATCTTGCAAATCTCCTTCATGATTGGGATATGGCCCATACAAGTCCTCATCCTCCTCCGATTCAAAGCTGCCCTCACGAGAGTTCGTACCGATCGAGGATATATCTGGTGTTGCCATCTCGTATTCATTGACTTGAGGGGGAGCAGCATCGAAGGTCACCGACTTTGGGTGTCTGTTGAGGAATCGCCCATCGGTTGTAGTAATGGTGTCGTCCATAGAAAGATCAGTGAAGACATCGTCGTTTTGAGAATCGTAACTATTCTTGAAACGAGATAGAGAGAGCGAAGACTTAGTGGGCGAAGGTTGGTCTTTGCTTGGCGTAGGGGGCCTGTTCTGATTGCCATTCGGGCTCGAAATAGACTTGGTGGGACTGGAGAGGGGAAGAGTCGTCTGGCTCTCTGAGCGACCGTGGGATCGGAACCCACTATGGCCGGCGCCGCCAAAGGCGTTTCCCTGGGCCTTAGCAAGAGGACGCTCGAAAGTAGGAACTCTTGTTGGATCGTATTCTTGCTTCTGCTCACGTGCGAACATGGTACTGTTCTTTACACGCGAAGCCTTCTCGAGCCGCTCGATAGAAGAGCGCTTCGTAGGGGAAGGAGAGCCGGAGCGGCCACTATAGAGATTATTTTCGGCTAGTTTGCTGGCATTTCTGTTCTGCCAAAACAGCCTTGGGGAAGTAGTGCTATCAAGCGGGGATGACTGGAATGGGGATGAGTCGGTATTCATGGTCAGCTTCTGTATGCGGCACAGGTCAGTCAGTATAGTCCAAATGTGAGACAGGCCCAAGGCGGCGACAGCCATAGTGGAAAGGGCAGGAAGGCTTACCTTGGATGGCGACGTCCAGCTAGGTGAGTTACGTCGCTTCTCTGTCGCCGAGATCTCAGACAGCGGTCGCGGCATGCCACTCTTTGATGGCGAATTAGTCGGCGTGTTTTTCGAAATGCGCAATGGCTCTGTTACCTGTAAAGAAGATTCAGTCGCTGATACTCATTCCTGAGATATTACTACCTAAGACAATATACTCACTGGTTGGTCTGGAGCCATACTTAATTAATGCTTCCCAATGTCTGCTGATTACAACTTTTCCTGCCAATTCATGTCTTTTGTGCAAACTGAATGGATTGACACGTCAAAAAAAATATTGGGAGAGTTGGTAACGAGACTGCGCACGGCAATGGAAAGCGCCTTTGGACGCTGGGCAGCTGGCGACAAAAGACCGAACACAGCAGTCAGCCTAAATAGAAGTTTGAACGACAATAAGTCCAACTCGAGCCTGTCTCTTTTTCTGTGCGCGGCAGCAGAGAAAGATTGGAATCAAGCAGAAAAACAATGCAATGCCACCTTTGATACACTTTGTTACTGTCGCAGTAAGCAGTGGTCGTTACGTGAAGAGAAGAACAAAAAGAAGAGGGAGTGACTCGTCCGGTGTGCAGCTGCAGGTGCTCTCTATTTGGACAGCACGCAAATGTAAACAGAGCAGGTCAGCCCCACCAACCCTTTCTCAAGCTCCCGCCGCTATCAATAGCGCTGTGCATGGGTGTGACCAGTATCCGTTACCCCATCAACCGCCGTGCTCGGACCACCTTATGCCCCTCCTGATCCAATTCTCCGAGCTGGGGGTCCCCCCTTCTAGCCAATAAGGAGGGGGAATTGAGACTAATCCGAGCCTGCATGTGCAGAAACAAGCTCTGCTGAAACTCGAACCAGGTAGATGCATGTACCTCCATTCATACAGCCTACAGCATTGTACCTTTTGAGACGCATGCTTGCCACCAGATCGAGGCAGGTCAGAGGCATAACCGCGTGTCTGGATTTGATTAGAGTCATGCAGCCTTGGCAGCATCTACTTGGGCACGGCTTTGTGCAGCAGCAGTAACACAATAGTAAACAAGGCATCTGGTAACTGCACCTTAGCGGCACCGGTACCCATCACATTGTTTAGTCTCTAACACTCGTACGCATTACTCTCTCGAGTACTGTGATTTGCTTGGACTTGAGCGACCGTATTGCTAGCCCTGGGTCCTACAAGCCCCTTGGGTGATGCAGCATGCCTATTGCTACTGTTCATTGATGTAGCCAGCGGTCACACTGTAATGAAAGATAGAATATTACCTGACAGAGTGCAATTACATAGAGCAAGAAGCTTGCACATGACGTACCTAGGAGTACTTCGTCCATGGCTGGTCTTCCAGTAAGATGATTGTTATACTTAGTACTGGGTACTGTATCATATCGCAACTCTTTTATCATAATATTAATGTAGTTTTACTTCTGCTTGTAATAGGTGGCCTGCAACTTGAGAAAGCTTTAACAACTCCCCAGACTCCTTTGTACCACCCTTTGCATCTACCAAGGCTCTTCAGCCTCAGCATCTACAACCTATGGTCACCTACCTCAAGCCGTCAGTACAGCATTCGATGGTTTGAATCCCCTGTCTCCCTACGTTCATTCACCTTTTTGCTACACAATGTACCAAGGCAGTCTCGTGAATGGATCATCCGACAGCTACTGGAACCACAGTACCTACTTACACCTCCTATCATGTACTTATATACTTATTATAACTGCTAGGAAGTATAAGGGTGCACTTTGAGAACTCTCTTATTATATGGTGAGAGTGGGCATAATAAATTAAAAGTTGGGGATACTGTAGGAACCCCAGCTCCACATCCTAACGTTCTAGGTTTAGATAGTGAAAGGGTCCTCAGCACAGTTGCTGTCAGTAACACCCCAACGAGCGGTTAGGTATGGGAATGTTGACCGCTGTGTTATGCTATACCAGCTCTGCAAATATTTTCCTCTAAGATAGATAAATGGTTCTTGCACTCAGTATTTGGTTGCATTTCTTGGCAAAGCCTACAAGTGTTGCATTGACTCCTTTGACTCCCAGACTCATGATAAGACTACAGGTAGGTGAGTAGGTACAGTAGGTAAACACATATAGCACTAATTGAACGTTACCTAACCTAGGTACATATAAAGTTAACAGTTCTCCATTAAAACGTTTGAGTATCTTCACAATCGTGAGGTTTTGATTGGCTTGGGCTTTCAGCCCCACCTAGGACATCGGCGATAAGATATACCTAAATAACTTTATTTTTCCAGTTGAATGGATGCTTGTCAACCTCATGTCGCCGAATTGACCGACTTCATGACTACCTACGACCGTCACTTGTAATTACCGACCCCTTAATTCGTGTCGCCAGGCAAATAACTCTACCCAAAATTACGGAATTTCAACAAGGCCCCAACCCGACATCTTCAGGGGTTCTCTACCTCTTCCCATAGCCTGACCTTACCACGAACCACGACGGCAGTATGGCGAAGCGCAAACTCGACGACTTACAAGATGACAAGGTTCAGATATCTTTGCCTGGCGCCGGCGTAGATGCAAAGCCCTCCTCACAAGATGCTACATTCACCGACTTCGGCCTAGATCCGCGAGTCTTGACCGCGATCGCGGGTCAGAGCTACCACAAACCAACGATGCCTCAAGCCTTGGCTATCCCTCAAATTTTGGATGGAAGATCGGTGGTACTACGTGCGAAGACGGGCTCAGGCAAAACACTCTGCTACCTACTTCCCCTCATAGAGACCATACTCAGAAACAAAGAGACCGTCCGAAACCACGTCTCGGGTCTGGTACTCGTTCCAACCCGTGAGCTCGCCGATCAAGTGCTGAGGACCATTGAGACATTCACCGCGTTCTGCCAAAAAGACATCCGAGCAATCAAGCTTTCAGAACAGCTTCCTGATGAAGTTGTTCGGTCAATGCTGGCCTCTACGCCCGATATTGTTGTTGCCACCCCCTCAAGAGCTTGCTCAAGTCTAAAGAGCTCCTCCTGGGTTTCGCACCTGAAAATGCTCATTATCGATGAATCGGACCTAGTACTATCCTATGGTTACGAAGACGATCTCAATACACTAGCAGCCTCGCTTCCTAAGGTGCTGCAGACAGTTCTGACCTCCGCCACGCTCAGCAATGATGTTGATCGCTTAAAAGATCGATTCTGCAAGAACCCGGCAATTCTTGACTTGAAAGAGCCCGAGGCCGAAGGCGAGGGCATCACACAATATGTCGTCGAGTGTGGCGAAGACGATAAATTCTTGCTCATATACGTCTTGCTTAAATTGAAGCTCATCAAGGGCAAATGTTTAATATTTGTCACTGACGACGTCGACCGGTCATACCGGCTAAAGTTATACCTCGAACAGTTTGGCATCCGCTCAGCGTAAGTTCTATCTTTAATCTATTTTCATTGTCTCGGGATCTGGATGTCTCTTATTATCAAATTTCTACAATTAGCCAATAAGGAACAAATACTGACTTGAGGTGTCAAGTGTTCTTAATTCCAAACTTCCCATCGCCTCACGTGTACATACTGTGCAACAGTTCAACCAGGGCCTATTTGACATATTAATATCGTCTGATGAAATGGAAGTGCTGGGAGACGAGGACGACTTGGCCAACGAAGACGATGGAACCACCGAGAATGCAGCTCACAAGGACCAAGACTCGGCCGAAGTAATCGAACACAACGATACAGAAATCACTCCCCCAAAGAAGAAGCGGAAGCCTTCCCATCGTGATAAGGATTACGGTGTATCCAGAGGTATAGACTTCAGAAATGTAGCAATCGTAGTAAACTTCGATTGCCCTTCAACTGCTCGCAGCTATGCCCATCGTATTGGCCGGACAGCCAGAGCTGGACAAACCGGTACAGCCCTTACCATGGTGGTGCCTTCGGACAAGTATCGCAAGCATATACCAACAAGCATTCCATCTGCCGCAAATGACGAGAAGGTATTGGCGAAAATACACAAGCAACAGGCAGCAAATGGCAAAGAGATCAAGCCCTGGCACTTTGATTGGAAGAGTCTAGAAGGTTTCCGGTACCGTGTAGGTGACGCGCTGCGTGCTGTTACAAAAGTTGCTGTTAGGGAAGCACGACTGCGGGAAATTCGTCAGGAACTCCTGAAGAGTGACAAACTACAGCGCCGGTTTGAGGAAAATCCAGCAGAATTGCATTCTCTACGGCACGATGGTCAGCTTCGCTCAGCCCGTACGCAGGCTCATCTAAAAGACGTCCCTGATTATCTGCTCCCAGAGGGCAAGCAGAAACTTACTGCAACCGATATTGGCTTTGTTCCGATGAAGAAGTCGTCAGTTAGCAAGACTAGAAGGGGTCGGTATTTTAAAGGCAAAGGGAAGGGTTCAGGTAGCAGAAAAGCAGACCCCTTGAAATCCTTCAAGGCTCGGTCCAAAGCAAAGTAGACGTAGCCTGGAATGAACTTAAGTTGAATACCCAAGCCCTCTTATGCCTTCACTTGTCCAAGGATCATGACCTTCACCTGTTAGTGCTAATGATGCCTCCAATATAAGACGAATCGAGTACACGCTAGAAGCATGCAGGAGGTCACGTCCAGTGGTTAGTAGCTCTAGCATAGAGGGTAAGGTACTTAGACAGGTACGTACCTACACAAAAACAAAGTGAGAAAGACACGATTTCAAGGATTAGGATCATGCAAGTGGCCTCTTAAGCGCCTGAGAAATAAGCAGCACCTGTACAAGCCCTCATGGCAAGTATCACTTGCTAAGTTAAGGGAAGCTACCAAGGACCTACCTACACTCACAGCGTGTAGGATAGAGCTTCACTTTGTCTCTCGTGGCATTTTCATAGCTTCATATCAACTACTCAAGATTGAAGATCCCGCCTACTCGTTCCTTCACGTTCAAATATCGTCTTTGTTCCAAGTCTATAGAACTAACTGACTAGAAGAACAATTTTCTACTACCTTCTCTAGAGGTACACCCACTCGCCTTCGGTCGCAATAGCTTCCTTCATCTCCCCCGCCTCACGATCGCATTGTTCTGCCATAAAGGCAACCTACCAGCTTACCAAAATTATTTGTTATTCTCCAGACGATACTAGGATCCAGACGAGGTTCCTCATTGTACAAGTGCAGAGTCCTTTGCAGTGCAGCATCCCTATTCCCCGATCGACTTGGACGATATCACAAGAATCGCGACTCGCGCTGCTGACACAAATACATCAGTAAGTCCACATCCCATATATTCCAGCACTCTTGTATCCCTATATTGCCTAGCAATGCCTCGTGTATGGTGTCGCAAATTACCCTCAACTGAACTATTTTACTATGTAGCTCGTCGCATGTTAAGTGACCCAGACTGGAACAACCTCATATTCGTTAAGGCAGCTCACATTCTAAATATGCGACAACTATCGCGATGGGTAACACTAATTCTGTTCCTGATAACCCACGCCCTTTGGGACACGAGAGAGACTCCCCTGCACCGGAGTTGGTGAATTCTGAATCGCCACATCTTACCCCTGGTGAACCCGAAGATCACCATGTAGGCGGCCGCATTCATTATCCTCCATCAGCAACTTCATCACCAGCGTCTCCTCCTGCGTTGAATTCACTACCAGATCCAGTCGACCCATTCGAATCCCAAGGTTCTTCTTCTGTTCCAGGTCCCCTGTCTTATCCATTCTCTTCCTTAGCCAGAAGTCGTCGAGCCACGTCAGAGAGGACAACACAAGAGACTTGGTTCTCTGCCAAAACTGCCCTTGATACACCAACGGAAAATGGGGTTGATAATGGTGAGGGCGACGACGACGATGATCTTGACCTCGTCACACTGCTCCGGAAACGGAAGAGGACGAGTAGACCCCAAGCGGCCAGAAAAGTCATACGACATGATAATTGGGAGTCCCAGAATCTGGAGCCGCGACAGCCCCCAGAATTTTCTGGCCCTACATATTTCAAAGTCAAAGAAGCTTCCCCAAGACCTAGCGACCTAAGTATCTCGAAAAAGGTCGACGGAGAACAGAAAGATAAACAGCATAGAGCCAGCATAGAAGGATCTAATGTCAGAGGGCCCACTACTCAGAAGCCTGCTAGCCATGGCCCTGCTGCTCAGAAACCCACCGCTAAGAAACCTCCTGTTCCAAAGCTTCCTGCTCTGAAGCCTCCTACATTGAAGCCTCCTGCTCCGAAGCCCAGTTCGCAAGGCAAACATTCTCGTTCGGCTCCTAAAAGCAAGCTCGCTCCTTTCCGAGTTAACCATCGCCAGAGCGAGCAAAGATTTATAGCCGTTCCTAATATCGAGCCCAACGCAGAATTTGAAAGGGGGGAAGATGGAATTGCCAGGGGCAATAGTAATATCGCAAGATCTTCTACTCATACGAGCTCAGCAGCACCAGAATCTCAGCCACGTGGGAGTATCGTGGCGAGAGTTGGCAGCGGGTCTGTATGGGATGATCCTGCTTTCATTCCAGCACCCAGTCTCTGGGACCCGCGAGAACTAAGATCTCAGCAAGCTCGTCAAGATACAGCTCTCCGCCGGTCCCCTCCTAGACAATTACTGCGACCACCATCTCTACCACCATTACTATCAACAGGATCAGACACACTACAATCAAAACGAGAACTACCACAACAAGTAAGACCGACACCACTAAGGCTCTCACCACTACGACCCTCACGAGTAGAACCGCCACGACAAAAACCACTAGAGCGAAGACCACTGTCGCCGCCAGCACCACCACCTCCACCGTCGTCACCACCACCGCCCTCGCCGGTAAACAACCGCGTGGACGAAAACTACTTCTTTAAAATTGGGCAAAGGGAGCTAGAGCGTACAGAGTTCGAAAAGCGCGGCGAGGAACTGATCCGAAAGTTCCAGAGTCCAAACCAGGAGCAGCCACCACGAGAACAGGTATTGGAAGACTTGAAATGGGGATACACTGTCAAGTGCGTCGACGGGGGCGAAGTGATCCTAGATGATGATGACCGCGACAAGAAAGCCATCACAATACGCACCTTCGCAGACCGCCAGAAGGCGAACGAGTACCTCGACAACAACACGAACGCGAAGGGCGCGGGCGGTCTAGACAGGATAGTGAGCCGCACCTCCGAACTCGTAGGGCCTGAGCGGCTTTTGAAGGTGAACCTGCTGTTGGACGACGGCGAGCATCACCTCATGTGGGTGGAGAAGGGCATGGTTGTGCTCAGCGAGCTGAAGCAGTCTCAGAAGAGACAGGCGCAGTGGCGACCTGCGCCGCGACCCCCGTTCGCGCATTACATAGTCTCGTGCGACATGCTCACGTACGAGACCGCCATCGTTAGGCGGTTAGAGGACTACGAAGATGGTGGCGACGAATACCCCCGCGACCCAGGCGGCGAACTGGGGACTGTGGGCGCGGAGACGAGTCTCGAGATCGAGAAGGCGCCACCGATAACTTTCACCGTCCGCGAGCTCGCCAATGAGTATGCGGGACAGCTGTTCCTCGAGAAGACGTCTGTGCGCAAGCAGTTCTCGGAACCTGCCGATGTGCTGTGGTGGAAGAACAATGCCGTGCCCGAGCACAAGGAGGCGATGGCGCGTGTCGAGGCTGGCGAGAACGAGGGCCTCTTTGAGGCGGTGTTGAAGACGTACGATATGAATCGTCGCCTGGGCTTTGACCAGATCATAGTGCTCGTGACCGCGGTTGATGATGTTGCTGGGCCTGTGAATGTCTGATGCACTCACTCAGTGATCGGCAATGCGGAGAGTACTGGTCTCGTACTCGCTGGCACCTATAACGATATTACATGAGATTCCAAAAGAGCACGACTAACGAGATGGTTGAGGTATCTTCACAGGAGGTTAACAGGCACAACCGATCCAGTCAATGAGGTATTGATATTATGAGAATTGAACAACAAGGCCGCGACGAATCACAAATTGGAGCCAATGCAAGCAGCCAGTGTACTTATGTCGCAAGAGTGCACATAGGAGTTTCTTGATTCCTTTCTGGAGATATACCTGTTGCAATGGCATCGAAAGGGATTCTAGATATAGAGCACCAATCATAAGCCTCCTTAAGTTTTTACTAACTCGACGGAATACAGAAAGTTTCATGCATCATGTTCCCATAGTGTAATACCATAAACTAATCCCACTTGAAGCTCATTGTAGATATTTTTTATCTGTGCCTACATGATATGACCTATTTAACAACCCCCCTGCCCTTATTCACTCAGCCTATCAAAAAGATTATCACTAACATTAACTCTTTGCCTTTACAGACCCAGCCAATTGCGCAATCAGTTTCGCACTCTGGTATCGTCCGGGATTCTCCTTCGCCAAAGCTCCCAGCTGTACTGCGGTATGGTACCGTGTCAAGTGCTAAGTGCAGCAAGGTCTGTCATCCCGGACTCCAGTCGGGTTTAGACGATCCATACATAGCACATCTGTACTCCGAACCCGGCCGGGGTTAAAATATCTCCTTTCTCACACGACCTACCTGGAAGGGCGGGGGTGGAGAGGGCATTACAGTATCTAAGCTCTCTTATCACACTTTATATACTTAATCATGTGTTTCTGTTAATGGGGAATATCTACAATAAGATGCTTATGGAAACCTGGACAGTAAGACATATTCACGTGTACTCAGCACTTTATATCTAGAGGAAGATCAGAGCATTAGCTAGTGGTACGATCTTTGTCTCTTTCTGTCGAAATCTATACCATGCGCAATACCACTTGGCCAGCTATTAAGGCTTCACAGTCGCTAATAAAGTCTCCAGGTTCTCAAACCATGCTCGCACAGTCTTTATCTCCGACAACAACATGCAACTAAAGCTACCAGCACCGATTTCCCACTCTTTCAAACGGCTAAAAGGGTGATACCAGCCCATATACATATGCAGATGGGTATACTTGGGGCACGTGCAGCCCAAGATTAGTTCGGCCATCACCAAAAAGCGTTCTCTAGTATCGCATCGTGAACCAAACCGGTCCTGACAAGACGAAGTAACTAAAGCGGTTACGAGCGTACACCGTTGTTACGGCTCCGACCGGGTTTATTGCCAATTGGAAACCAGTTACAGAAGGGCGTACCTTGGGCGATAGTTTGGCCGTGGCTCTGATTCTGACTATGATGACCCCACCCCGTAAACACGCTCTCTGTCTCGGCCTCGCTCTCCGTCTGGTCCTGGTTTGTAATTGGGTCATGCGATCCATGATGTGGGCGTGACCGACGAGGAGATAACACAACCTTGACAGGAGGTTGACAGCAGTCAGTGTCTGCACTATCATTATCATCATTACTACCACCGTAAACACCAGCCAAGCCCAAATGCCGACGCAGAAGATGGTCGTGGAAAAAGGCGGCATTGCCCCGCTGCCCGTTGATGATGAAAAGGCGATGTAAATCCTGATTGATGGTCCCCTCGAGCCCATACGCGAGGTCGTGGATAGTGTCTCTGAGATTCTCATTCCCCGTAGTGCCAGTGTCGGTGTCGGTGTCGAGGATGGCGCGGAGGTCGCGCAGACGCTCTCGTGTCTCTTTTAGCTCTATCTCCAGCAGGAAGAATGATTCAGATAGTTTCTTCAGCACGTTGTCTCGCGCCGCCACAATAGAAGCGACATGATCATCGACATCAACAGCATTAGCATTAGCACCGGTAGTAGTAGTAGATCTCATACCACGGTCCGAATCAAGGGTCGGCTGCATCGTGATAGACGTGACATCGTCATTGTCATCGTCGTGGTCGACACCGCAGTCGGCGCCCATATGATACAGATCCTCGACCTCTGGATGCGGCGTGCCAAACTCGGGGACCAGATTATAATAATACCCCGGAGGCGGATGCGGGGGAGGTGGGGACTGGAACGAACCTAGAGCGCGCGAGCTCAGTTGGCTCTGGTGATGGTGGTGGTGGTTGGCGGTATTGCTGGGGGTCCTGGTCGCGCGGTTTCCGAGATCCGAGCGGCTTTCGCCGATCATGGTGACGCCTGCTTGCAAGAACTCGCAGATCTTGTCGAGGCGCTCGACAACCTCGTCGTGCTGCGTCGCTTGTTTCATATAATGATTCTTCCTTCTATTGCGACGGCCGCGGCGGTTATGGCGACGGTGGGGGTTTCCGCTGGCAGGCGGTGGTGAAGGAGATGGCGGCGCGCGACCAGTCATCCTTGCGAGTATATGTAGGTGAATATAGGACCTGGTAGTATATGATTTGCTACGTTAGGGTATATTGTCTACTAAGGGTAAATCACACAGGGCTGAGGGCTGATCACAGAGAACTGGGGGTAGATCACAGAGACCGGGTTTGAGGATGAACTTGAGTAGCTTAAGAAACAGTGAAAAACCTGTGTTTATATAGAGTGATTACTGCAGAGGAGTCAAGCGACTCAAAGCCATTCAAGCGGAGTCACACCTGGAAAATGCATCTAATGTTGACCGTCTGCCCGACCGTGTTTTAGTACTGAATAACTGGCTGAGCAAGTATGTTATCTTCTTTGATTGCTTTATAAGATAGGTCCAACCCCAATGTTCCCTCGACACCAATAAAACGTAAAGTGGCAGTGAGTGGCTACTTGATAACCTCATCTAGGTCACATAAAAATAGGGATGATCAACATCGTGCTGTTCATTACTTGTCTATGACTTATCGGCCTACTTGACGAAAAGAAATATTTCCCTTTTACAAAGAAGTCTCTGAGGTTGTTCCGTACAAATGTCGACAATATCCTCCCCAGGCGCGCTACTTGGGGCAGCTTCTTGTGCCACGACGACCATATCAACACTCCTATTCCTTAGCCGAAATATCGATGATCTCCTCCCGTCAATGCATCATAGAGACCCTAGGGTCGGGTCGATGAGGCCATCCTGACTTATACCTCGCAGCAATTCTAACTAACGACAGTTACATACCGACCGACATAAGGATTGTTTGGATCTCTCATGATCCAACCCCCAACAGGCGACCGTAGAATATCCGTAAGGGTCTAATTGATACCATGTCCTTCCAGATGCTGTTGTCTACTACGAGGCGAAGGGTAGCCTTGGCATCAGCTGTATCTCATAGCCGAGTATAGAGCTCAAGGGGTGATGGGCTGGGTGTCTATTGATATCTCTGTAGACTGGGCAGAGTCTTCTTGTGATATACGATATGTTCCTTGGACCGATGACATCCTATCCTGAGCGAGGTCTGTGATCATTGTAGGTCGGGCAGTTTGCAGGGAACGTTGCGCCAGCGACCCCGCTTGAATGTCTAGGCCCGGATTGGCAGCGAAGGAGGTGGAAATAGCACGCTGGAATGTCGTAGCGGAGGTCTCTTCGTCTATTTACAAGATGTTTAGCAGAGCGCGTGAGGTGAGTATAACAGCACTTCTAATTTTTAGGGCTCCGTACCATGAGTCTGAAGCTGACGAATTCGCCAAGGGCGGTAAGAGGTGACGATCATGAGAACAAATTGGAAAGTGGTAAGTAACAATTGCATTATGGCAATCACCGTCTGGGAAGTAAGTTGAGACATGGTATTTTGGTCGAGATAGCCCGGTTGATGATTTGGATTTGGAGCTGTGACTTTTATGCCCGAAATCGAAATGGAAATGAGAGGCGTCCTAGGTATATGGACTGTATAACCAACCGTCTATGGTCAATCCAGGGAAACTTTCGTCAAGTAGGGCGCGTTGATGCCTTTATATAAAGTACTTTATATAAAGTAGATAGCGTTCAGACCCTTATTGATATTGCTAAGTAAGGTATGTATTATATAAGTAAGTATGTA
>Ga0247782_1000503_pt1 | contig 20737 bp, 2 predicted proteins | sample UWRJL019104C5_FD_179928 | JGI IMG/M metagenome (GOLD analysis project Ga0247782, IMG submission 179928) | Plant litter microbial communities from Arlington Agricultural Research Station in Wisconsin, United States - UWRJ-L019-104C-5 | ecosystem: Environmental > Terrestrial > Plant litter >...
AAAAATTAATAAAAAAAAAAAAAAAAAAAAAAAAAAAAAAATTAATACTTAATATAAAAATATGTTAAGTTAAAAATGTTTTTAAAGCATTTATAGCTTTATAACTTAGGCTTATTTATTAAATAAGTATGCTTAGCCCTTTTTTATAAAAATAAGTTAGCTAAGTTTAATAAATATATAACTTTTATTACTTTTATTACTACTAGGTAGCAAAATAGTAGGTTAAAGCATAGTGTTTAAGCTTTAGTTAAAAACTTAAAGCAGCTTTTAACTAGTAATAAAAGCTGCTAAATCTTAAGTATTTATTATTAAATAGAAAAAATTAAAACTAATAAGAAAAGATAAGATTACTTTTAGCTAATTAGCTTCTTATAAACTTTTTTAAACTAAAAAAGCGCTTTTTTTATAGTACGCCTTCTTTATAGTGCGCCTTTCTTATAGTATAAAACTTATGTAAAAAAAAAGCATAGATTATACTATACTAAAAGGCTTTTTAAAAAAGGACCTTATCCTACTTATATTACTTTTATTATATTTATATAATCGTTAGGCTAATTAATCTTATACTTATAGCATTATTTTCTTATTTTATAACGTTTTTTAAAGAAAAAATATAATTATATAGTTAGTTAGCATTTGTTGCCTACTTGCGCACATATAAACTATTAGCCCTTTATAAAATTTATTTTTGTTAACTTTTACTACCTTTTACTATATTTTATATTATTATTTTATTACTAGCTAATATATATATTATATTTTTATAATAATATTAAAATTATTATAATTAGTATTATTTATTTTTATTTATACTATCTTGTTTTATTAAACTACTATTTATTGTTTATAATAAAGTATTTTTATTATTAAAAAATTTTTACTAGCTATAAGTTATGCTATTTTTAATACTAGCACGTTTAATTTTTATAAGCACGCAATAATAAGGTTAACTATAGTTTTAGCTTAAGTTTATATTAATAAAAGGTTTATATATAGCTTTTGTTTATTTACTTTTTTTATAATGTTATACTAAAAATTTTTTGCGCTATATTATTAAGTCTGTTTTATACTCTTTAAGCCTTTTAATTTAAGTATAATATTTAATATCTTTTAATATATACTAAATAGCTTAAACTTATTTAATATTAGCTATACTAAACTTTTTAAAGTTTTTTATATAATATATATGCTTAACCTGTTTTAGGCGTAGCAATAAAAAAAGTTAAGTTTAAAACAAGTTAACCTAAATAATTAAAAGATATAAAATAATAAACTATAAAATAATATAAAAAAAGTTAATATAAATATTAATAGTTTAAAAAAAGCAAAAGTATAAAATGCTTTTTCTACTTTATTTAATTTATATAACTACTTATATTAACTGCTTAAGCAATATTTTTAATTAAATATTAATTATTATTTATAGTTAAAAAAAGTAAAAAAAAGCTTATAGCTTATTTTGCTAAGCAAGCATGCTATAATTATACTTAGTAATATTTTAATATTAAATATTGCTAATAATAAGAATTACTTTTATATTTTATTTTATTTATTTAAAACTTTTAAGTAGTTTTTATTGTTTTTTATGCATAATAAAAATACTAGCTATTAAATGTTAGCAATTTATAACTAAAAAATATAAACTATATATTAGTAAAACTTTATTTTTAACTTGCTTTTTGCTACTTAATAATATTAGCATATATAACTTTTTATAGCTTGTTATAGTTTTGTTTTTTTATAACATTAAATTAAGGCTTAAAGATTAAAATAACAAAAAGGTTAAATATGCAAATATTATGCTATAAAAGCTATAAAAGTGTTTTTTTTAAAAAATAGTTTATTAAGTATTATTAAGTATTAGTTAAAAAAAAACTTTTTGCTTTTTATTTAATTGTAAATAATGTTGCAGGCAGGCTAGTAAACAACTAATAAATATAAGCGCTTAAAAGCTAATAAAAAGTGCTTTTATGATTACTTAGTACAAAAATAATAAAAGCAATATATAATAAAAAAGCTGCTAATGTAGCAATAAAAAGTTTTTTTGTTAATAAACTAGCAAAATATATTAAAAAACTTATATTTAATATACTTTATAACTAAACTTAAAAAAGCATTATATATTTAAGCTATAATAATATATTTATAACTATTAGCAAGCTAATTAATAAATATATAAAGCTTGTACTACTATTAATAATTATTAAAAAAGCAAACAAAAAGCTTTTATTTTAAAAAAAGGTTAAAAAAGCATAAATAATAAAGCATTTAATAAAATAAGCAAAAATTAATATAAGCAGCCTTTTAATTAATAATAAGCTTAATAAACTTATTACTTAGTACAACTTTAATAAAGCAATTAGTAAAGCTTTTTAAAAAGCGCTAAATAAATTAAATAAAGTATTAGCAAGCTAAATATAAGCATAAAAGGCAACAATAGCAAAAGCTTAGTAAGCTTTTAATATAAAAGCTATATTAGTAAAAAGCAAAAAAAAAAAGTAATAATTAAAGCAAAAAAATAAAAACTAGCTTTTTATAAGCACAAGCTAATAGCAATTATTATCGTAGTTAATATAGCGCTTTTTAAACCAAAAGCAATAATAGCTTATAAGCTATTTAATAATAATATAATAATTAATTTTTAAAAAAAGCTTTTTAAAAAACTTAATAAAAGCAAGTAAGTAGTAATAGCTTTTAAATTAAAAGCTATGCTATAAAAAAAATGTTTAATATATATAAAAAAAATTTTATAGCATAGCAAAAAAAAATTTATATAAATAAAAAGCTTTATAAAAAGCTTAAAAAAATATATTAAAAGCTTATTAAGTAAAAAAAAATAGTTTTAAAAAATATAAAAACTAAGCATAAAAGTATTTTAATTTATATAAATATTTTAAAAGCAGCTAAAAAGCTTTATAATAAAAGCTTATTATAAAAAATATAGTTTTTTAATTATAAACTATTTAATTTAAATATAAAAGTTAAATAATATTTTAACTGCTATAGTAGCTTATTACTTAAAAAAAGCTTGCTATAGGTGCTATATAGCTTTTAAGCACTTTAAAAAAATATATATATATAATAATAAAAAAAGCAGCTTAGCTTAAATATATTAACTATAATAAAAGCTATAAAGCTTAAAATAAATATTATAAAATAAATAAATAAAAAAAAAGCATGCTAAAGCAGCATATATAGCATAGCTATATAAGTTTTAAAATAATAAAAAAGTAGTATAATTAGCATATATAGCAAATAATATGCTAGCACTATTATTAATAGCTTTAATAATAGCTTACTTAAATATTTTTAAAAAGCTTAACATATAAAGAGCTAAAGCTAAGCGGCTTATATATAATGTAGTCTATATTTTAGCTTAAAGAAAAAAAAAAAAGAATTTATAAAGGTAATGTATATATATATATTGCTAAGTAGTAGTATAAGCTTTGCTTAGCAAAATATTAAAAAAAAGGTATGTTTTAATAAAGCGTTTTAATAAGTTAGCGCTATTTAGCCTAACCTATAACATTATTTTTTTTTTACTAGTTTTAGTAATTTTTAGTACCTATTAGGTTGTTGTGCTAATTTAGTTTTAATAATTGCTGCGCACCTTTTTTTATATTTATATTATACTTTTTTTAAAAACTTTGCTATTTTATACTGCTAAAAATTTTGCTGCTTTATACTGCTTTTGTACTATAAAGCTTTTGCTTTTTTTTGCTTACTTGCTTGTTTTTTTTATTTTTTATATAATATAAGTATATATATATATATTTTTTTTTTAAAAAAAAAAATTTATTATGTATTTGTTTAATTTTTTTTACCACTTTTTTTGCTTTATTACTTAAACATTTACAATATTAATTAGCAATAGTATATATTTTTAATAGTGCAAAAAAAAGGTTGTTTATTTAAAAAAAAAATTTTTATTAATTTTTAGTATATATTTTAGCTATATATTAATTGTGTGCTAGTTATATAAGCGCAGCTTAATAATAAGTTATTTTTATATATTAACTATATAAAAGCAGCTTTTGCTTATTATGTTTTATTAATATATTATTTTTTTAGTTTTTGCATTGCTTATAAGCAATATTATTTTTAATATTATTTTACTTTTATAGCTTTTTAACTTAATTTAAAAGTAGTTATGCTTTTAAATAAATTATTCTTTTGCTGCTTATAAGCTATACTAACGCTTTTTTAGTATATTTATTGCTTTATATAAAACTTTTAAGCTTTTTATATAAATAATTTAAATAAGCTTATTTTTATAAATATTTTTTTTGGTTTGTTTGCTACTAATATATTGCTTAAATATTAGCAAGCAATGCTATTTTTATGCTAGCATAAACTATAAGTTTAAATATATATACTTTTTTATAAGTTTTTTTTTGTTTGTTTATAGCTTATTAATTACTTATACATTATTTATATATAGCTTATTATAACTATTAATATAAAATATATATTTTTAAAATTATATAAAGCTATAATAGTATTTAATAATTTTATACTTTATAAATATTTGCTTTTATTTTGCTTTTATGCTATTTTAAATTTTTTTTTTAACTATTTATAAAGTTTAAAAAAAAGCTAGTACTACTACTTTTTATAAAATAAATATTTGTTTAAGCGCTATTTAGTTTATGCTAATATATATTATTAGCATTAAAAAAAAAGCTATTTTTGCTACTTTATATTTAAGCTGCTTATTATTTGCTTATAAGTAAGCAAAGCTATTAATTGTCACGGCAGGTGCTTGGCGAGGCCGAATAGTGAGTACAGGAAACACTAGTTAATTATTAGGTAAGGAACTAAGTACGAACTATGAGTGCAAGGGTGAGGGCCGAAGGCCTCACTATATAGACTTCTGCAGGATTCTGCCGGGCGGTGACCCAATTAGGCAATAATGGGTGGCCGTACAATGGTGAATGGCTGCCATTGAGGCAAGCCTACATAATGGAGCACTACGTACGGAGTAGTATATAGGCCTGAGGGCCCACTACTCCATAACATTAATTAATAAAAAAAAGTAGCTTATTTATATTACTAATTTTTTAAAGTTTATTAAAAAAGCTTTTTAGCTTTTATTAAAAAGTATATAAAAAGCAGCTTTTAAGCTATTTAAAAATATTTATATATAAGCTTAAATAATAATAAATAATTTTAGTTATAAATAAGCTTTTTTTATAATATTTAGTAGCTTATAAGCTATTACTACTAGCTTGCTAGTTTTTTTATTATTTTTTTTGCTTATTTTTTATTTATTTATTACTTACTTGCTGCTTTTTTTTTATTTTATTATTATTTTATAATATTTGCAAACTTTTATTAGCAATAAAGCTTTTATATTTTAGCACTAAAGCTATTATTAACTAGTATATTATTATATTTACATTTAAACTATTTTATTATAGTTATATTAACAAAGTTTTTAATTAATTTTTATATAAGTTGCTAATAACTTATTTATTTTATTTAAAATTTCTTTTTGTTAAGCTAATATATTTTTTTTTTTGCTTAGTTTTTATTTATAATATATTTTTAACTTAAAATTTATTGCTTTTAAAAATTATTATAAGTAAGTATATATTAAAGTTTTATTAAAATAAAAATAAGTTATTAGCTATTTATTATAAAAGTTTAATATAAAACTTTTTTTAAATTTTATTAAATATATTTAATTTTATTATAAAAAAGCTTATTATTTAAATAACTTTATATTTAAAATATAATTATATCAGTTTTTATAAAAGTTAGTTTATTTATATATTTTTAAAAGTTAATAAAACTTTATTTTTTACTTTATATTAATTAAATAAAAAGCAGCTTTTGTTTATATATTTTTTTAATTTTTTTTTATATAGCTATTATTATTATTTAAGCAAAAAATTAAGCTTTATATAAGCATTAAATAAAAACTTTTAGTAAAGCATGCTAGCTTTTAGCAAATATATTATAGCTAATTATTAGTTTTATTATATTAATATAATATTTATATTATATAAAAAATAAGCTTAAGCTTATTATATTAAATATTTTATTATTAATTATTAATATTGTTGTTAAAAAGTTTAGCTTAATTAAGTTATATATAAGCTATAAAAATATAAAAATATTTTAATACTTTTTAGTTTGCTTTTTTTATTAACTTATTTATTTTTAAATAAAAAGTAATGCTTAAGCGCTGCTTAATTTTAATTAGTTTATAATGCTAGCATTAAAACTTTTTTATTTAGTTTAACTTTTTATTATTTATAATTGCTTTTAAAAACTTATAAAAGCGTTAAAAATAGTTTATAAACTATTTAACATAAGCTTTTATATTTATAGTTATTATAGCTTTTAATATAACTATTTTATTTAGTTTATTTATAATTACTATTAAAAAAAAAATATTTTTGTTTATAGTAAGTAAGTTTATTTTAAAATTTATTAATATTTTGCTTTAAAACTGCTTTAGCACTAATAAAAGCTTAAATAATCTAGGCTTTTTTTGCTATTATATTATTATTTTTTTATAAATATTGTAATTACTAATAAAGCAGCATATTATTTAATATATACTTAGCTAAAAATAATTTTTTTATATTATATTAATTATTATTTTTTATTTTAAGTGTTTAACTAAATAAAAATTATAATAATTATATATTAAGCTAGTTTATAGCAGCTTTTAATTTAAAATTTATATATAATTTTAATAGCAAAAAATATTATTGTTACTAATTTTATAATTTATAAATATTATATTTAATAGTTTGCTATTATAGCAAATAATATTTAAAAACTACTATTTATTTTTTATTATAGCTTTTATAATATTTTAATAGCTTAATGCTTGCTGAAGCGCTATATTTTAATTTTTTTATAGGTTATTATATAAAAAAAATTATATTTTTTATAAAAGTTTAATATTAAGGTTTCTTATTAGCAATATAAGTTATATAGTATTTTTTAGCTTAAAAATTAGCTATTTAAGTTATAATAATATTGTTAGCAATATAATTTTTATAATATTTTTTAGCTTAAAAGCTATCTATTTAAATTATAATAGTATAAACTTAATTTTTTTTTTTTTTTTTTTTTTTTTTTTTTTTTTTTTTTTTTAAATATTTTTTTTTTTAATAAAAAAAATTTAATTTTTATTTTTTTTTTTTTTTTTTTTTTTTAACTAGTTTTATTTTTTATAAAAAAAAATATTAAGCTAAGCATTATTCACTTTAGCTTAGTAGTTAATATAAAACTAATAGCAAAAATATAGTTTAGCTTATTATGCTTATTTTTTATTTAATTTTTTAGTAGTTATAAAGTACTTTAAGTTTTTATAGTTGCTTAAAACTTTTAAAAAAGCAGCTATATTTTAATATAGTTTACTTTAAGCTTTTATATAATTTATTATAAGTAAAAGCTTTTTATTATAAATAATATAATTGTTTTTAATTAATATTAGCTTATAAAAAAAATTAATAAATTAAAATAGCTTTTATATATTATATTAAAATAAATAATTATTTATTACTATTTTTAAGCAGTTAACTTTTAATATAGTTTATAAGTTAAAATTTTATTAAGCTAAAATAAAGTTAAATATAAACAAGTTTTTAAGCTTTTAAAACGCTACTTTTTAAGTATGCTTTTATATAAACAAAATATTTTTTTTAATTAAAAATATAAAAAGTTAATTATTTTTAATTAGTTATTAATAAACTATTAATAAAAGTTTATAAATTTTAAAAAGCTTTAAACGCTTTTAATTGTTTTTAAAGCTTTTTACTTTTTAATAGCTTTTATTTTTTTTAAGTTTATTTTAATTTTAATTTTTGCTTTAATAATATATTTAAAATATTTAGTTTTTATTATTATAAATGTATATTTATTAATATTAAAATATAATTTAGTAGCATTTAAAGTGCTTAGTACTTACTTAACTTTTTTTATATAATTTCTTTTTGCTTTTATTTAACTATATTAGCATATTATTTAAGTATATAAATATAAATATATTTAAATATTTATATAATATATTATTAATATAGCGCTAAAACATTATAAAAGCACTTAATAAGCTAAAAAAAGTTATAAGCTACTTAAATAGTTTAAACTTAGTTTAACAAGCTATTTTTTAATTTTTTTTTTTATTTATTTATAACTTATAAAAAGTAGCTTTTATATTAAGCGTAATAAACTATTTAGCTTTAAATAATGCTATAAGCATTTTTTTAATTAGCAAAAATAAATATTTATTTACTTTAATTATAGTATTTAATATTTTATAATTAATATAAAATTATAAACTTTTTTTTAGCTTTTTTATAAATAATATAAATATTTTAGCTAAAAAGCTACTTATTTAAATATAGCTTTTATTAAGCAGCTTAATAAATACTTTTTATAAAACAATAAGCTTGTTTTTTAATATTTTATAAAGTAGTTTTTATAAAAAAATTTTTTTTTTTTATTAATTTTAAAAATTAAAAAAATCTTATAATTTATATATTTTTAATAAAAAAGCAGCTTATTACATTTTTTTTTATTAAATAACTTTGCTTAAGCATTTAATTTAAGCAATAATTTGTTTTTTAATAAAATAATTATTTTAAGCGCTAATATTTTATTAATATTTACTATTATTATAGCAAATATTATTATATTTGCTATTTTTTAATAGCGCTAGCGCTATAATTTTATATTAAATATTATGCTATTTAAGTTTTATAGCATTTTTAACTTTTTATATTGCTTTAGTTTTTAGTATATATATTTTTTTTTAAACTTTTTTTTTTTTTTTTTTTTTTTTTTTTTTTTTTTAATTTTTTTAATTTTTTTTTTATTTTTTTTTTTTTTTTTATGCTTAGCTTATATTTATAAGCTATATAAGTTACTTTTAATTATTTTATTTATATTTTTTAAAATATAATGCTATATATTAAGTTTTAAATTATATATATAAACATTTTTTATTTAAAACTATTTATATTTATTTTTAAGTATATTATTTTTGTAATTTCTTTTTAGTTTTTTAGCCTTTTTTTTAAATATAGCTTTTTTAAGCCTTTTTAGTTTAATTAATATATGCTTTAGCTAAAAATATTTAGTTAAAAAACTATTTATTATTGCTATATATTTATATTTTTAATTAATAAAAGTTTTTATTATTAAAGTATTATTAACTATAAAATTTATAATAAATAGTAAGCTATTTATATATAGCTTAATATTATTTTTTAGCTTTAAAAGTATTAACTTTTAAGCAAGCTTTTTTTTGCGTTTTTAAAAAAATCTATTTTTTTTTTTTTCTTTTTATAACTTTAACTACTTATACTATAGTAATATGCTATATAAAAACTTAAAAGCATTTATTAATATAATATTTGCTATAGCTATATTAAAAGCATTAGTTATTAGCTTTTTTACGTTTTATTTTTTTTTAATATTTATTTAGCTTAAGTATATAAAGTACTTAAAGTTAAGCTAATAATGTTTATTTTTATTATAATAATATTATTATTAATATTAATGCATATAGCTACTTATATAAGCGTTTAAAGTTAGCTAAGTTAAATAGCAATATTAGTTTTAAAGCTATATTTTTTTACTTTTTTTTTTACTTTTATTATATTATTTACTTATTTAATATAAGCTTTAAATAAGTTTTTTAAAACTAATATAGCAAAAAATATATTATTTAATGCTTTTTTTTAAATAGTAAGCTTAATATTATTATTTTATAATATATTTTTTGCTTTAGCTAATACTTTTTTTTATAAAACAAAAAAGTTTAAAAATGTTTGTTTAGCTTTTTAATAAAGTTTAAGCAGCTTTTAAAAAGCTATATAAGCTTAGTTAATATTAAAAAACTAGTTTTTAAAAAACTTTAAAAATTTATTAAAGTTATACTTTTAAAAATGCTTTTTAAAAATAAAATAATAATCTAGCTACTTTAGCATTACTTTTTAATAGCTTATAAATAATATAAAATTTATTTAAATTATTATTAATAAACTTAATATTTTATTTTAATTTATATTTTAATATAGCTTTTTAAGCTAAAAACTATAGCCTATTTTTTTTAAACTTTTTTAGCTATAAAAGCAGCTTCTTTTTAGCTTTTAAACTAGTAAGTTTTTTTATAGCAGCTTTATTATTACTATTTAAAGCTATAGTTAAAGTTAAGTTTGTAGTTAAAGTTAATATTTAGTTTTATGCTTAGTTTTTTATTTATTAATATATAGCTATTTCCTTTTATACTTATTAATAAATTTACTATTAGTTTTATTTTATTATTTAGTTAAATATATTAATAAATTAAAATATTTTTATTTTTATTTTATTTTTTATAAAACTAAATAGCTAAAAAGCAAAAGCTTATGCTTGCTTGCTTTTATTATTTAATATATTAGCTTAATTTTTTATTTTAACGCTTTTTTAATTATATATTTTTTAAATACTAAGCAGCTTACTAACTATTTGTTTGCAGCTTAAATAAATAATAAAGCTAAAATATATATAAAAGGCTAAAGCTAAGCAGCTTATATATAATATAATTTATATTTTAGCTTAAAAAAATAAAAAAGAATTTATAAAGGTAACGCACACGTATGCATTGCTAAGTAGTAACATAGGCCTTGCTTAGCAAAACGTTAAACAAGGGGTGCGTTTTAATAAAGCGTTCTAATAGGTTAGCGCTATCTAGCCTAACCTATAACATAGCAGTAAAATAAGCTTATTAATTAAAAAAAATATATATATAATAATTATTAGCTTACTTAATAATAATTTTTTAAGCACTAGTATATAATTAATATTATTTTTTAAAATATATAAAAGATTTATATTAATATATTAAATAAGCGTTTAAAAAAACACTATATAATATAATAGCTATATTTAAACTTAAAGTTAATAAATTAAAAATAGTTTATTATTTTAAAAATAATTATTATTATATTTAAAAAAGTAGCAAAACTACTTTATATATTAATAAAAAAAATAGCGTTAAAAATGTTAAATATAAAAAGTAATATAAATTAAGCAAATATATAAATAAGCAATAAGCTAAATATTTTTATAATTTAAGCAATTTATTTATTAAGCTTAATAAAAGCAAAGTAAAAAAGTTTAATTTAAAATTTTTTATTTAAGCTATTATTAAAAAAGCATATAATAGTTAAAACCTTTAATTTATATTATTTAGCTTAAAACTTAATAAAATATATATTATATAGTAGCAAAATATTTTTAAAGTTTATAATATACTAAAAACTATTACTAGCAACTTTATTAAAAAAGCTTATTAAAATAATAAAAAAGCAAAAAAACTTTATTATTAACTTTATATAAATAAACTAAAAAATTAGAATTACTTATTAAAGTAATCTAAAATAAAAAAAATAAACTATTAAGTTTTTAAAATATTTATTAAAACTAGCAAGCATATAAAAAGCTATTTATAAAGCGCTAAAAAGTAAAACTAGCTATAAATAAATAAAATATATATAATAATAAACATAAAATTACTTATTATAAATATAAACGTTTTAAAAAATAAAAGTAAGCTTAATAAAGCTGTTAATATTATATAAAATATTTAGCTTAAAAATAAAAAAAGTGCTATAAATAACTTTAAAAATTATAAACTTTAAAATAACTATAAAATAAATAAATTAGCAGTATTAAAAAAAGTAATTAAAAATAGCTTAAAAAATGTTTTATAATATTAAAAAAAACTATAAAATAAAAATAACTACAGCTTAATAAATAAGCTAAAAATAAATAGTAGCAAAAGCTTTAAAAAACTTTAAAACGCTTTAAAGCTTTACTAAGTAAGCATGCTTACTAAAAAAAATGTTAAGAATAATAATATTTTTTTTTTATAAAATAATTTAAAAAAAACTTATATTTGCTATTACTTATTAAAAAAAAGCTTAAAAGCTTGCTAATAAATTTTTTTTTTTTTAATAAACTTATAAAATGCTTTTAGTTAGCTTATAAATTATAATAGCTATTAATACTTTAAAATAAAAATAAAAAATTAAAACTAATAATATTGTTATATTAATTTATAAGCTTTTTTAATACAAAGCGCTAAGTGCTAACAAGCTTTTTAATAAATTTTTTAAAAGGTATAGCAAACTTTTATATTGCTAACTAGTAGCTCTTATTTAATTAAACTTTTTATTAAAGTACTACTTTAAACGCTTTTAAAAAGCATATATAATAATTATTTTTAAATTAAAAAAAGCACTTTTAATAAAGCAAACCTTAAAAAACTAAAAGTTTATATTATTAATTAGCACTATAAGCAAAGCTTTTAAAAAAAAAATTATATAAGTGCTTAATAAAAATAATAAAAATTTATAACCTGCTTTTAAAAAGTTAAATAAATAATAAAAGCTAATAATTAACTAAAATAATAATTAAAATAGTAGCAAAAAGCGCTTATTAAATATTTTAATAAAGTAGCAATATATTTTTATTACTACTAAATATTTTAAAAATATTTAATATAATTAATTATAAGCACTTAATAATTATATTATATAAAAAAAGCTTTTTATTATAAATAATAAGTTAAATAAAAAGCTTTTTTATAAACTATAAACTATTTTTTTTTAATAAAAAGCTTGCTAAGCTTATTATTATTATTATTATTATTATTTTTACTTTATATATTTATATTATATAAAAAACTTATTAAGTAATACTTAAAAATTATTATAATAAGCTTTATAAATAATATTAATTTAATAATAATAAGTATAAATATTATAAATAATTATAAAAAGCTTAAAAAAGCTTAAAATATTTATAAAATATAAATATTACGATATAAAATAAAATTTGCTTTTAAAAAAAATTATTTATTATATTTTTTAAAAGCTTAATAACTTTTTATAAAATAAGTTATACTTTTTAAAACAATTATAAAGCTTAAAAAAAAAGCTAAAATAAAAAATATATTTATTAAAGCTATATAAAAAGCTTATAATATAATAGCTTATAATAACTAAGCTAAAAAGCTTTGCTTAAAATATTAATATTATTAAAGCTTATTAGCTATATATAATAATAATTAAAAGTATTTTAGCTTATAAAGCTTTAATATAATATTAGCTAGTAATAAAAAATAAATTTTAAAAAATTGCTTAAAAGCTTATAATAATTTAAAAAACTTGCTTATAAAAAATAATAAAAATTTTTAAAGCAACTTTAATATATTATATTAAAGCAAAATTAAAATTTTTTTTATTAAATTTTCATTTAAGCAGCATGTAAAGGGTTAAAGCTAAGCGGCTTATATATAATATAGTTTATATTTTAGCTTAAAAAAAAAGAATTTATAAAGGTAGCGCATGTATATGCGTTATTAAGTAGTAGTATAGGCCTTTCTTAGCAAAACATTAAAAAAAAAGTGCGTTTTAATAAAGCGTTCCAATAAGTTAGCACTATCTAGCTTAACCTATAATATTATTTTTTCTTTACTAGTTTTAGCAGTTTTTAGCACCTATTAAGTTATTATGCTAGTTTAATTTTAGTAATTGCTATACACTTTTTTTTTATATTTATACTATACTTTTTTAAAAAATTTTATTACTTTACATTGCTAGCAATTTTGCTACCTTATATTGCTTTTATACTATAAAGCTTTTGTTTTTTTTTGCTTACTTGCTTATTTTTTTTATTTTTTATACAATATAAGTATATATTTGCTTTTTTTTTTAAAAAAAAATTTTTTGTTGCTTATTTGTTTAATTTTTTTTAACGGTTTTTTTACTTTATTGCTTAAATATTTATACTATTAATTAGTAGTAGTATATATTTTTAACAGTATAAAAAAAAGATTATTTATATAAAAACTTTTTTTTTATTTATTTTTAGTATATGCTTTAGCTGCATACTAATTGCATGCTAGCTATATAAGTGCAACTTAGTAATAAATTATTTTTATATACTAATTATATAAAAGCAGTTTTTATTTAACGTATTCTACAGGTCAATTGTACACCTAGGTCAATTGCATATTTTTTCTAACCTTTATATAAACAATTTTTTATAACTTAACTATATAACAAAAAATTAATTAAAACTATTTAGAATCTGATTTACTAGATGTTTTTTGCTTATTTTAATATGTTTGTGCATTATGGCTAAGCTTGCTATATATTTTATAGCGTTGCGTGCAAGTTTTTTACCTTTTTATATAACTATTACTTGCACCCTTTTTTGCTATTTTTTACGTAGCAGCTGCTTTAGCAGCTTATAACTTTTTGCATTTTATATATAAAGTAATCTTTTATTTTATAATCTTGTTTTTTTTATATAACAACGTTAACTAAGTTACTTATTTATTATATAAAAAGTTATAACTTTTTTTTTTAATAAAGCTAAATAATATATAATAGCTATTATATTATATATAATTTGCTATATACTTTTAATAATATATGTTAGTAAGCTATTTTAATATTGTATAATAAAATGTTTAACAAATATAAACTAAAATACTATAATTTATATGTTGTTTAAAGTAATAAATTGCTAAAGTAAAAGCAAGCTATTAAATAAAGCTTTAATTATAAAAGTAGTTAAATAAAAGTTTAGCTAAGCAATAATATATTTTAAGTTATATAGCACTAATTCTACTTTTTAAAAACCTTTTTATATATTAGCTTTTATTATTAACATATTAAACGCATTAAAAAACGTAAGTAAAAAATCTTTTTTTAATATATATATAATATATGCTTGCATTAAGTATTTAATTTTTTTTTTATATAACTATTTTAAAAAGCTAAAACAGCTAATATTAAAAAGCTAAAGCTTATATAATAAATGTGCTAGCATATAAAGTGTAATAATGTTATTATTTTTGTAATACTTTTTAAAATTATATAAATAGTAGCTTTTATAGCTATTAAAAATTAAAAGTTAGTATATACTTTTTATATAACTACTTATATATTAATTAAAATATTAAATTTAATTAATACTTTGTTTATTTATTATTTAGCTATTTTTTATAGTTATAATAACTTAACTATTAAGCAATAAAGTGCTTTTGTACTAAAATAATAAATAGTTTTTTTTTATAATAATAATATATAGCAAGACAATATAGCTATATAACAAGATATCTTAAATAATTATAGCTTATTTATAATTGCTTTATTATATTGCTTTTAAGTTTTTTATATAATTAAATATAGTTATAACTATTTTAAATAAAATTTTGCTTATAACAAATCTAGTTTTGTTAAAATTATATATATATTTTTTTTTAAACTTTATATTTTGCTATTATATTTTATATAAAAGCAAACTACTTGCAATATTTAAATAAATTTTTATATAAAACGCGCTAGTAATTAATTTAGCAATTAAAACGTATTATAAAAGCTAGTTATTATTATATAAAAGTAAAAGTTTAGTTTTTGCTAACACATTTTTTATTATATAATTTTAGCAATTAGTTAGCTATATTTTTAATACTACTATGCTTAAGTAAAAATAATTATATAATAAGGTTAAGTATATATTATATAATAGCTTGCTTTTTAAATTTAGTAAGTTTTTGCTTTTTAAGGTTGCTATTATATATAATTATATAGCTACGTTTTTAGTTTGCTAAAGTTATTAATAGTACATTATAAATTTTAGCTGCGCGTTAAACACTTAGTTTTAGGTTTATATAAAAGGCTTAAAGTATAAAAATAATATTAAACTTTTTTTAAAGGCTTACTATAATATGTAGTAAAAATATAATAGGTTAAAGATTGTTTATATAAAGGTTAGAAAAAGTGTGTAATTGACCTAGGTGTGCAATTAATCTATAGGATACGTTATTATATTTTATTAATATATTGTTTTTTTTAATTTTTATACTATTTATAAAGAGCATTATTTTTAATATTATTTTGCTTTTAATACTTTTTAATTTAACTTAAAAATATTTATGCTTTTAAGTAAGTTGTTTTTTTACTACTTATAAGCTATACTAATACCTTTTTATTATATTTATTGCTTTATATAAAACTTTTAAGCTTTTTATATAAATAATTTAAGTAAGCTTGTTTTTATATATTTTCTTTTACTTGTTTATTATTAACGCGCTATTTAAGCATTAGCAAGCAGTATTATTTTTATAATAGCATAAGCTATAAGTTTAAATATATATACTTTTTTATAAGTTTTTATTTATTTATTTATAGCTTGTTAGCTACTTATTAATTATTTATTAGTTGTTTATTAATTATTTATATACTACTTATATATAGCTTACTATAATTATTAATATAAAACATATATTTTTAAAGTTATATAAAGCTATAATAATATATAATAATTTTATATTTTATAAGTATTTGCTTTTACTTTACTTTTATACTGCTTTAACTTTTTTTAGCTACTTATAAAGTTTAAAAAAAAGTTAGTGCTGCTACTTTTTATAAAATAAGTATTTGCTTAAGCGCTGCTTAGTTTATGCTAATATATATTATTAGCATTTAAAAGAAAAGGCTATTTTTACTACTTTATATTTAAGCTATTTATTATTTGCTTATAAGCAAGCAAAACTATTAATTAATAAAAAAAAGCAGCTTATTTATATTGCTAATTTTTTAAAGTTTATTAAAAAAAGCTTTTTAGCTTTTATTAAAAAGTATATAAAAAGCAGTTTTTAAATTGCTTAAAAGTTTTTATATATAAACTTAAGTAATAATAAATAATTTTAGTTATAAATAAGCTTTTTTTATAATATTTAATAGCTTATAAGCTACTTTTATTAGCTTATTAGTTTTTTTATTATTTTTTTTAAAATAAATAAATTTTAATTTTTTTTTCTTGTTTTTTATTTATTTATTACTTACTTACTGCTTTTTTTTTATTTTATTATTATTTTATAATATTTAAAAACTTTTATTAGCAACAAAGCTTTTATACTTTAGCGCTAAAGCTATTATTAACTAATATATTATTATATTTGCTTTTAAACTATTTTATTATAGTTATATTAATAAAGTTTTTAATTAGTTTTTATATAAGTTGCTAATAACTTATTTACTTTACTTAAACTTTTTTTTTATTAAGCTATTATATTTTTTTTTTATTTAGTTTTTGCTTATAGTATATTTTTAACTTAAAATTTATTATTTTTAAAAATTATTATAAGTAAGTATATATTAAAGTTTTATTAAAATAAAAGCAAGTTATTAGCTGCTTATTATAAAAGTTTAATATAAAACTTTTTTTAAATTTTATTAAGCATATTTAATTTTATTATATAAAAGCTTATTATTTAAATAACTTTATATTTAAAATTTAATTATATAAGTTTTTATAAAAGTTAATTTATTTATATATTTTTAAAAGTTAGCTAAACTTTATTTTTTACTTTATATTAATTAAATAAAAAACAGCTTTTATTTGCATATTTTTTTATTTTTTTTTTATATAACTATTATTGCTACTTAAACAAAAAATTAAGCTTTATATAAGCGTTAAATAAAATCTTTTACTAAAGCTTGCTAGCTTTTAATATGTATATTATAGCTAATTATTAGTTTTATTAAGTTAATATAGTATTTATACTATATAAAAAATAAGCTTAAGCTTATAGTACTAAATATTTTATTATTAATTGCTAGCATTACTACTAAAAAAAGTTTAGTTTAGTTAAATTATATATAAAATATAAAAATATAAAAATATGCTAATATTTTTTAGTTTGCTTTTTTATTAATCTATTTATTTTTAAATAAAAAGTAGTGCTTAAGCATTGCTTAATTTTAACTAGTTTATAAAGCTAGCGCTAAAAGCTTTTTATTTAGTTTATCTTTTTATTGCTTATAATTGCTTTTAAAAACTTATAAAAGCATTAAAAGTAGTTTATAAACTATTTAATATAAACTTTTATATTTATAATTATTATAGCTTTTAATATAATTGCTTTACTTAGTTTATTTATAATTATTATTAAAAATATTAGGTTATTTTTATTTATAATAAATAATTTTATTATAAAATTTATTAATATTTTGCTTTAAAACTGCTTTAGTATTAATAAAAGCTTAAATAACTTATACTTTTTTTATTACTATATTATTATTTTTTTATAAATATTATAATTGTTAATAAAGTAATATATTATTTAATATATATTTAGCTAAAAATAGTTTTTTTATATTATATTAATTATTATTTTTTGCTTTAAGTATTTAATTAAATAAAAATTGTAGTAATTATATATTAAGCTAGTTTATAGCAGTTTTTAATTTAATATTTATATATAATTTTAATAGCAAAAAATATTATTTTTATTAATTTTATAATTTATAATTACTATGTTTAGTAGTTTATTATTATAGTAAATAATATTTAAAAACTATTTTTTATTTTTTATTATAGCTTTTATAATATTTTAATAGCTTAGTACTTGCTTAAATACTATATTTTATTTTTTTTATAAATTATTATATAAAAAAATATATATTTTTTTATAAAAGTTTAATATTAAAGCTTGCTACTAGTAGTGCAAGTTATATAGTATTTTTTAGCTTAAAAGTTAGCTGTTTTTATTATAGTAATATTGCTAGCAATATAAGTTTTATAGTATTTTTTAGCTTAAAAGCTAGCTATTTAAGTTGTAGTAATATAAACTTATATTTTTGTTTTTTTTTTTTTATTTTATTTAAATAGTTTTTTTTTTTATAAAAAAAAATATTAAGTTAAGCACTATTTATTTTAGCTTAATAGTTAATTTAAAACAAGTAATAAAAAAGCAATTTAGCTTATTATACTTATTTTTTATTTAGTTTTTTAGTAGTTATAAAATATTTTAAGTTTTTATAATTGCTTAAAATATTAAAAAAAGCAGCTATGCTTTTAAGCAGTTTGCTTTAAACTTTTATATAGCCTATTATAGCTAAAAGCTTTTTATTATAAATATTATAATTACTTTTTATTAATATTAGCTTATAAAAAAGTAAGCAATTAATTAAAATAGCTTTTATATATTATATTATAATAAGCAGCTACTTATTATTATTTTTAAACAGTTAGCTTTTAGCATAGTTTATAAGTTAAAAGTTTATTAAGCTAAAATAAAGTTAAATATAAACAAGTTTTTAAGTTTTTAAAACACTACTTTTTAAGCATGCTTTTATATAAACAAAATATTTTTTTTAGTTAAAAATATAAAAAAGTTAATTATTTTTAATTAGTTATTAATAAACTATTAATAAAAGTTTATAAATTTTAAAAAGCTTTAAATACTTTTAAGCATTTTAAAAGCTTTTTATTATTTAATAGCTTTTACTTTTTTTAAGTTTATTTTAATTTTAATTTTTGCTTTAATAATATATTTAAAATACTTAGTTTTTATTATTATAAATTTATATTTATTAATATTAAAATATAATTTAGCAGTGTTTAAAGTGCTTAGTACTTGCTTAACATTTTTTATATAGTTTTTTTTATTTTTACTTAACTATATTAGCATATTATTTAAGTATATAAATATAAATATATTTAAATATTTATATAATATATTATTAATATAGCGCTAAAATATTATAAAAGCATTTAATAAGCTAAAAAAAAGTTATAAGCTATTTAAACGGTTTAATCCTAATTTAAAAAGCTATTTTTTAATTATTTTTTTTTTTACTTTGTAGCTTATAAAAAACAGCTTTTATATTAAGCTTAGTAAACTATTTAGCTTTAAATAATGCTATAAATATTTTTTTAATTAGTAAAAGCAAATATTTATTTGCTTTAGTTATAATATTTAGTACTTTATAATTAATATAAAACTATAAACTTTTTTTTTGCTTTTTTATAAATAATATAAGTGCTTTAGCTAAAAAGCTACTTGCTTAAATATAGCCTTTATTAAGCAGCTTAATAAGTATTTTTTATAAAATAATAAGCTTATTTTATAATATTTTATAAAATAGTTTTTATAAAAATAATTTTTTTTTTTTTTAGTTTTAAAAATTTAAAAAATTTTATAGTCTGAATATTTTTAATAAAAAGGTAGCTTATTACTTTTTTTTTTTTTAAATAACTTTGCTTAAGCTTTTAACTTAAATAATAGTTTATTTTTTATTAAAGTAGTTACTTTAAATATTAATGCTTTATTAATATTTATTATTATTATAGCAAATACTACTATATTTACTATTTTTTAGCAGCGCTAGCGCTATAATTTTATATTAAATATTATACTACTTAATTTTATAGTATTTTTAACTTTTTTTATTGCTTTAATTTTTAGCATATATTTTTTTTTTAAACTTTTATTTTTTTTACTTTTTTTATGCTTAGCTTATGCTTATAAGCTATATAAGTTACTTTTAATTATTTCATTTATAGCTTTGTTAGTATAACGCTATATATTAACTTTTAAATTATATATACAAATATTTTTTATTTAAAACTATTTATATTTGTTTTTAAATATACTACTTTTTTAATTTTCTTTTACTTTTTAGCTTTTTTTTTTAATATAGCTTTTTTAAGCTTTTTTAGTTTAATTAGTATATGCTTTAGCTAAAAATGTTTAGCTAAAAAGCTATTTATTACTATTATATATTTAAATTTTTAATTAATAAATGTTTTTATAACTAAAGTATTATTAACTATAAAATTTATAGTAAATAGTAAGCTATTTATATATAGCTTAATATTATTTTTTAGCTTTAAAAGTATTAGCTTTTAAGCAAGCTTTTTTTTA
>Ga0247782_1000504_pt1 | contig 20725 bp, 18 predicted proteins | sample UWRJL019104C5_FD_179928 | JGI IMG/M metagenome (GOLD analysis project Ga0247782, IMG submission 179928) | Plant litter microbial communities from Arlington Agricultural Research Station in Wisconsin, United States - UWRJ-L019-104C-5 | ecosystem: Environmental > Terrestrial > Plant litter >...
AATTTTTTTTTTTTTTTTTTTTTTTTTTTTTTTTTCAGCGTGGACCACCTACCAACCCCTTTTAAACCCAAAACGAACACTCGTGATTTTAAAAGCCGTTAAGCTTATTCTGCGCATTCATAACTTGGCCAACAGAGACGTAATCCAGCTATACGGCAAAGTGTTTCCCATCAGCAAAACAGTCCTTCAAACTGTCACACGATAGAGTGGTAGAAGGGTGAAGAAAAGGAAAAAAAAGGAGCTTACCAAGACAACATTAGGGTTACGTCCATAAAGGCCATGGCAAGTGTTCGCCTGCTTGGTGATAGAGTCCACCGAGTTGGTATCGCCGGCGTGCACTAGATCGGGGAGGTTAATGCCCAGGACCTCGGTGTTCCTGTTGTGGTTGGCGAGGACCAAGCGGCCGTCGGCTGAAGCGCCCGCGGGTCGGTCGACGTTGCAGCCACTCAACTGATCTTCATGAGGGTCAAACGGGCTCTCAATGAAGTATGCGAACTCATCCAGGATGTACGGGACCTTGCTCGTGTCGGAGTGGTAGTCTATATTCTCCCATGTTAGCTTGCCTATTTTTTAATTCGGACTAGTTGCCTATCTTAATGAAAAAAGTGAAGGAGACGAGGAATGGTATAGACTTACCCATGAATATGATGACTCTGTTTCCGCTGGAGATCAAATCTCCCAGTGTCGGCCATTCGTCAAATCCGAGCTGGCTCGAAGGCGTGAATGTGTACGAGTCTAGACCCACGGCCTTAAATGCGTCGGCAAACTTATTAATGTCGATCGCGTCTTCGTTGGTGATGAGTAAGGTTACGACGTCGTTCGGGTGTCCATCAACCCACGACTTTACAGTGCCGAGGTAGTCTTGCAGCGGGCCGGCATCTAACAAAGCGCACGACTGCGTGGACGGTCAGCGCTTTCTTCATGAAAAACTTCGTATGTGCTGTATAAACGCTTTACTTACGGTGTGACACATCTGGATAGCGCCGTCCTTGTCATGTGTCTGGGTGGTCAGGAATCGGATGCCCTGGTTGAGCTGGTCCGTGACAGACGTGAGCTGGTTGTCCGAGGGTCCAATGCCGACGAAGCCCGAATTATGAGATCCCGCAAAAGTGATCTGGCTGTACCGTCGGTCGCAGTACTCGGCGTGTCCATTGCAGTCGGCGGCGGCGCCCGCAGCGAGAGCGAGAGCCGACAGAGTGGTGGTCGCGCGCATATTGGGCTAGGATTTTGAATGGCGCCCTTATTTGTTCATACCCTGAGTTGAGATGTATTGTCGTAGGTGGTCACTAGTCAATATGTATGTGTAGATGACTGAGTAACCCTCGTCGACACTCGTGTGCGCACTCACTTGACCGACTCGTTATGGAATTTTGAAAAGACCTGGCGGGTACCCCTCGAGAACGACAATGCGAGGGGCGCACCCTTCGCTTTAAGTAGGATGGCATGTTAAATAGGTAATAAGCATGTAAAGATGTGTTGCAAGTGCAGGCAAGTTTCTGGGGCATAAGAAAGTAATAATAGTCAAGGGGACAACACGCCAGGGGGGAAACCAGTCCAAACATCATTCCCGCCCTGGTCTGTCGCATCACAAGCCAGTAACAAGCTAGCAACTACCTAGATTAGGAAAAACAAGCTTTTAGTACCTTCTATATTTGCTTCTATTATCAGTCGGGGGAGAGGTTCGAATTGGTAAGTTGCCATGTCAATCGGCCCGCGTGCGCACCTCGATCCAGGGCTTAGTCAAATGCAGCAAGAAAACAGGATCATTGGCGAGAGTTATCCAGCCACGATGTTAAAGCCTCACGCAATACTGGAAGCTGTGGTAAGTAACAGTTTCTCTGTAAGCTCACTTCGTTTCATCATGGGCTATTGTGCTGACAGACTCGGAGCTTTTATAATACAAGAACTTGTTATATACCTCGCGCTTGATATGTACATACTTTTGTAGGGACTGAGGAGAGAGGAAGACAAAATAATATCAGTGGACAGCGAGGATCTTATCCTGTTCTGGCAGGCAGACAGCTCCAATCCTGAGTGGCTATCCGCGTGGAGGGATTCAACTAGGTTAGTCCTCAAGATAGCCCCTGTCATCTCCATCTAGAGTTTGGACAGCTTCATGCGGACAACTCCATCTATCTTCGAAACACTCGGTTATAATTAACTTCAAACCTAACTACATACGTGCTTAAGTCTTCGGCATTCAACATACAAAATATTAGTATAGTATTCTCTTAAACCTGCATTGAATCTGCTGAGCGGCGCTAGCTAAGGCTCTCATACTTTATGTTAGCGCAAGGGCCTCTATAAAGATTGAGAGTAATGCGCTGTCCATTCAAATCCTATAGCTTATATGAAACTGCAAACGATCAGGTATAAACTAACCCTACGATCCTCGTTCCTAATGCTTAGCAGTGCGTCTTCTAGGGTCCTTTCAAATGCGGGACTTAGCTAATGTGAGCTTCGTCAGTAATCTTAGCGAGGTTAAGTCTTAACCTAATGCAATGTGGCATTCATAATGGGTCCTGCAGATAACCAACAAAACTCACCATGAAATGCACGTGCAAAGAAGTGGTATCGTCTTCCACCAGCAATTCCACTGGCATTCCTAGGTAGGACTATCTTACAACTTTTTTACTCACTAACTTTCTTACAGGCTAAATGGTGCTCGTGATGTGTCAGTGATAACATGTCCGCGATGATAGTAATCACGACACAACAGCTAAAAAAAATTTAGAGCCCAGCAAGAACTTTGTTTAAGAACTCTGCAGCGGTAGTACATAGTGCTTTATTGTTCTCTCGTGACCTAGTATTACCACTGTTTGAACCAGCTACCCTAGCAAGTTCGGCGTGTGAGATGAATACCATTTAGTTAGATAGGTCCTCCTGAATGACAAGGTAGTAGATAAGCTCGCAACATGAGGCTCTGCATATATGTAAGCGGTGAGAATAACTTGGCTTAACTGTAGGCAGACCAGAGGTTTCCATCACGTCAGCACGTCCATCCAAGGCAGCCTGCTCTCACACACGTTGGTACCCTCATAAGAAGCTGACATTCTAACGGCTTTTAATGGAGCAGCCGCCAAGTTGTATCCGGCCCCCACGCACCATCCAGCCCAGCATGCATGCAGAGGCGCATTCGGCAGTGTGATCTAGACATCGCACAGGTATTCCAACAAACGTATTTCAATAGTAAGAATCGTGGTTGTTCTAGATTCGACAGTGAACTTGCCAATCAAGGGTTTATCTCTTGTCACTAGGACGCGATACTCTCAGCTCAGAATCTCATATTCCCCTCACATTGCCTGCATGCAGCAGCTGAACACCCCGCCATTTTCCTTTCCTCCAAATCTCATCAATGTCATGAGAAGCAGGAAGAAGTATATAATGTCGACGCCCGTGCCATCGTACACTCAATACTTTTCAAAACTATTCTTTCGAAAACTAGTCTACGTATAGTATTAAATGGTGATAGAGGTGATAGAATTTGCTGTAACTCAGTATGGGAGCTCGGTAATCTCGGCTAGCAAGTACATAAATAAAGCAATGCGTATGAGCCATGGCTGAATACAACGTTGACGATGACTCGGACGAGTCCCGGAACTACAGCCGACACATCCGCGCACGACCGGAGGCGCCGCCCGAACGCGTCGAAGAGTGGTCGTACGGAGATCCACGTGCCCCGCGGCCACGATCACCGCCAGCACCACAATTTATTCCTGCCGCTCACTATAGACGACCATCGCCAATCCGTCACCGCAGTCACTACGGGCGAGAAGGCTTGAGAGTAGAGGAAGATGAGATGCCTCGTACCCGGCCGCGGATGCCAGCAATGGGAAGGAGATCCGGGCCCTACAGGCCGGGTGAAATACCGGCGTTCGGAGTTGGCCCAGGCATTGGCATATTCGAAGCGCGCAGACCGTACGAGGGCGATCATAGACCCGCCGTGGTGATTACGGCGGTGAAACAGCGCAAAGAACCCCGCGTTCCGGGCTGCTTTATGCCTGTCAAAGAGCCCGATGACGATGGCGGACATTATAATTCTCGTGACCCGCGCATTCGCGAGGCGTACCCGAGTAAGGAGAATGCACAAAATACGACTTCTAATTATTACAGCGGCGGTCTGGGCGAGACAGCCTGGCGGAAGAAGAAGAGGCAACGCGCGGGGTTAGACCGTAGTCCCGATCCCGGGCCCGATGGGGGTCCTGGGCCACACCAGAATGTCAGGTGAGTTTGCCTTAAGAATTGTCTCGAATATATTATGAAGGTCCCTGCGCCGGGCTACCTGTGTAATTTCAAGCTGACAGTATTTGTTACGTGGAAAAGTATCATCTGTTTCGTCACAATTGGCGGAAAACCGGAATTCGCGGAGCCTGCCGCGCAATTTGGCCGGACATTCCGGACGAAAGAATGCGACGACGCGTACTTCGCTGCCTTTCTAATGAAGGAGTACGGTCGCATCATATCACAGGTGCGATGGTATGGGCGTGTGATGAGCTTCAAGACCATTGCTGCTGTGGAATTCCAGACGGTAGGTCTATCTATCCCGATGCCTGAACCATAAATATCACTACACAACTATATCATGCATAAAGGATGGGCGTTCTAATAGGTGAACGGATATCTACAGTGGAGACTTTATGGGAGCACTTGGTCACTTGCCGAGGTCGACAGTATACCGGAGACGGCAACCAGGGCTACGATGAGCCATTTCTCGTATCAGCTTCGGCACCCCTTCAGAGGGGGCCGGCACTGGGTGAACAAGGTCGAGAAGCTCTTGAAAGCTGCGGATCGCGTGCATGCGAATGGCCGGCCTGATAGTGGTTCTAAATGGAACTTTCGAGTGCACATTATCGAGACTATAGACGTGCGGTAAGCTTTCTCCTTCCCCGTCAGCTCTTCTCAGATAAGTGCAAAAGACGCGAAGCTTATTATCGGCTGTATTAAAGCGCTATATACCTCGCAGTAGGGTTTGCAGTCCTCCCTAGTGCTGCTGCTGGCATCGTCTATGGCGTCCTCAAGGATGATTTCAGCACCGCATTCACTGTCGCTGGTTACGTTCTCGCTAGTTTCAGTCTCATATTTGCTGCGCTTGCGACAGCCGATTTTCTCGGTATTGAAACACCAGATTCTTTCATGGCTAGTGATGTGTATAAAGATCTCGAGATCGTCCAGGGGTATTTCCCGGGGGATATCAAAAGGTAGCAAAAGGATAAATGACGACGAGCGGTTCATCTACTGCACCACCTTGTACTGAGCTAAGCCACCCTGCACCTTCCGGGTAGCATTTCTCACCAGCGAATACAACTTGGGAAGCCCCGGGGAAATTTTAGTTAATTAGATCCTTAGTTGCTGTAACCTTTGCACAAACACTTCAAAGAACTTCCTTTGCAATCTAGCAGCTGAGAAAATATCCGAGTCATCTTCAACCACACCAAATGCCGCGGGGCCCATCAGCGACACCCTCAACACGTCCGCCACAGTGTCGCCCATGCACGTCTTAACCTTATCGACATACTTGCCACCAAGAAGTAGCTCCTTGACGCGCGCCGTCTCGCTCGGCCTGATGACTTGTGCGCTGCGGTATCCGAGTATATCATAGATGGGTCTCCAGTAAGCGATTTCGAGAATTAGGATCCCGAGCGAATATATATCGTGCTGCTTCTTATATCCGAGGCCGTGTCTGCTCTCCCTTGGCCCGCCCTGCACTGCGGGGTGTCTGTAGAGATCCTCGGCCGCGATGGCAGGCGGGTTCTCCGATAGATAGTCAGCGGTTTCTGGACGCGAGTACTCAAATCCGGATAGATATGGCTCTGATAGCTCTGCGTAGTCTTCTGTTGTCTTGAAGAAGAGTATGTTTTGGCTACGTAGCCCCTTGTGCAGCCAGTTCACAGCGTGCAGTTTCTCGACGTTTTCGGTCAATGCCCTGATCAACGCTAGTCGAGCACTCAGGCTCGGGACTTTAGTGCGCTTGTGGAGCATGTCGAGAAGAGATGTCGGGATGGTCTCCGGATCCACAGCTGTTGGATTTTCGAAGACCAGTCCGTATTGGATCTCAGACTGTCCGCAAGACCGGACATAGTAACCGTGACAATGCAGCGCTCGGAACTGTGCTGTAAGTTTGTCTTCTTGCAAAAGATATACGAGGTTCTCGAACCGTTTTAATATCAACGGTTCGGCGTCGTTTCTAGTCGTGAATTGATGGGTCTTGGTGCTTGTCCACTCGATCCAAACCCGCTTCCAGGGCGCAATTGACGAGGTCAGCCATGCCGGAACGCGCTGTTGGTCTGCGTGAGCCTTGTCGCCAACAAGCTGAATATTTGACGAGGCGATTCGTATGGCTTGAGTCTTATAGACTGAGTGCTCAAGGCCAAGGTGCGACCGTTTGTCTTGATCAAATGACCCTTCGTCAATTGCATACTTTAAGCACTTGAATTTTGCCAGGTTGGAAAGCCGACTGTCATTTACCCTGGCTATATCTGAGCTAGCCAACGCTGATCCAGCGCTCAGGAAGAGATCTGCCTGAATAAGTTCGCAGAGGTGATCGAATCTGTTGTTCATTTGCATGATCTGGTAATTTGTCCGTGTAACATTCTCGTGGAGACTTTGCATCTGTTGACCGGTGAGAAGCTGATCCAAGGAATTATTCAAGGTCGTAAGCTTCGACAAGATCTCTTCGAGTTTGGCCTTGTCAGATATTGCCCAGCGGAGTCGAGCTGGGTATCGCCTCGTGGCTTGTATGTAATTGAGGCTCTTCATTAAAAGAGGTCTCGTACTTGGGAAACGGTCTGTAAGACTCGTCTCAGGTCCTCCCGCCGGGGCGTCTTCCACTTGCCCACTTTCTTCGTGAATAAAGGGGTGGGTTAATGGTCGTAGTCGTGCGTCAACTCTGCCATACCTCAACATCAATTGACATTGCTGATCTAGGATATCTAGCAGGATAGGCTTAATAGCTTGACTGAGCGTCAATGTCGCTTCATCTTCGCTGAGCTCGACTATGTCTGCCCAATCGAGGAGTCGATATTGCTCGGTCTTGAACCTTACTCGCAAAAATTGATGGCTCTTCTCCAGGCCGTTTGCTTCGGCGAATAACTGGTATCCTGATGGCTGCTTATTAATCCAGATTATGTCATTCAGCTTGAGGTTACACAGTCTACACACCTTTCATACATCCTGAAAAGACTTGAAAGAGCAGAGATACAGCGCCGAGAGCAACTCCGGCTACCTCCATTTTCGCGGGTTAGGTATCGCTCTTACAAAAACCTCAGATAGGAAGGGATCAATGATGATTATATCTCGTGCGGCAGAGACCTGGGTGATGCGGACACATACCTACCGTATATACAGATCGAAATCAGCCTTCCACTACTAACTAATGAGACAGGATCGTCTTATTATCGGCACGTTTCTTGCGTATATGGCCCTTTTTTGCCACTTAAAAGATTCGGTGTATGTTCCGAGCCTTTACCCACATAAATTAGTTGCTCAGCCCATTTCAGCCCCCAATCGCAGCCCCGACCGCCGCGTTCGTCTGCGTGTCGCCCGATCCTCATCAGGTGTTGCTTGGCGGTGGGTGGCGGTGAGTGGCAACATTTTCCCGCAACTAGTACCAGTCAGCCTAGATGATCTATATGATCTCACGGGGCTGTAGGCGGCCAATGATTCGTTGCTGTAACCCAATTTCACACTTCCCAATTCACAGTACACAGCCATCAAGGGACTGATAAGCCACCTCCATATGATTATCCTCAGCCAAATTATGTGTCACACGTGGATTCAGAGATGGATATAATGTACGACAGTGACGGTGGCCTACCTGTATCCAGCCCCGATGGTAGCTCTGGATTGAAAGGATATATACATGCTGTGTCGTGTATTACAGTGGGTAATTCCCAGAGGAATGTCTTAGATTGGAATATACATGCGACCTTGCATCTATCACGATACGATATAAGTGAATAAGTATCCGTACTTCTCTATTGGTCATCATTCTTCTTGTCATCGTTGCTGTCATGCCTCATTCGAATTATCACAGGCCCTGGTACAACAGCGTCAAGGAAGGCGACAAAGAAGAAGACGTTGCTGGACTCCCACCCCCATCACCTCCTCAAACTCAGCCAAGCAGGAAGTCCTCTTGGTCTCAAACCGGCCCAAGAATATCTTGTTCCAGAAAGAGGAGATTGCCGGAGACGCTGTTTCGCAGAACACTAGAGCGATTCCTCCCTAAACCATGCGACCCGTTTGCTGGGAACAAAATCATTCGCGAAGCAGTGTTCCCCGAGATTGCCCAGCTCCTCAATGACTATGGCGAGCCCGAATGGAGTCTTCGTCCCCGAACTTTCGCTATCCTCTGGGTTCTCGGTATCCCTGAGAAGTTGAACGACTTCATCAGAGAGGGACGGAACGATTACGCCATCCCGTACAACCAAGGCAACCTCCCCGACGCTATCAGAGGATCGGCTCTCCGCGCAAGGTTTCTACAACTACAACTCGCCGTACGCGGGCGTCAAGATGATGTGATGGAACTGGAAGGATGTGGAAGACATCTATATCTCAACGGCAATGCCGACGTATACTTCTATTCTATGCGGACCCTTGGGTCAGGGAGGTTTGCGAAAGTGGATGAAGTCCGAAGCTGGCAGACGACCAAGACCTATGCACGAAAGCAGATCCTCCGAGGCGATTCCGTGTTCGAAGACCAAGGCCAATTGCGGGCGTTCGAGAAGGAAATAAAGTCTCTGAAGAAGCTAAGACATCATCATGTCGTCCAGTTAGTGGGCTCATACACAGATGCGACGAGCCTTGGCTTGATCATGAGTCCGGTCGCAGATATGGACTTGCATGAGTATCTCCAGTCTACCACGGTCAACCCGCATCATAGGAAACGAATGTTAAGAAGCTACTTTGGATGTCTTGCAACCTCATTAGCGTATATCCATAGCCAGAGCATTCGCCATAAAGGTGAGTTCTGATTCATGACCTCCTAACTTGCCCCCTCGCTCCTTCTCCTCGTTCTCCGTAATGGCAACTCGCTAATATCCCGAATAGATATAAAACCCAGTAACATCCTAGTGAAAGATGACAGGGTGTTACTATCCGACTTTGGAACATCTAGAACATGCCTTGACGGGCATCTCACCACTAATGGAGTGCCCCGGGATGGCACACCCAGGTACTGGGCGCCCGAAGTTGGAGATGGTGCAGTAAGTCTTCCCCGACCTGGTATCTTCCTAGATGTCTCTATCATAGAGAAGCTAAGGTAAACTCTAGGATCGCAACACAGCTAGCGATGTTTGGTCACTAGGCTGCGTCTTTCTAGAGATGGCTACGATCCTCTTCGGCTATTCCCACTACGACCTGCTCAGCTTTTTCTCCAAGAACGGAACTGAGAACTATACGCGTATCAGTTTAAACGAGGAAGCAATAAAGCTCTGGATTAGCCATCTCGGCGAGACGTCTCCCGGCGTTGATGCGGAGATCCTCGAGTGGACATCCTTGATGCTTCAGCAGGATCAAGCTGAACGGTTGACTGCCGCTCAGCTCCGGGGTCGCATACTGGATTGCCAGGCGGATCATGACTATATCTGCTCGCACTGTTCCAGCAAGAACAGCGATACACCACCGCCAGTAGACGGCAATGAACTATTACATGTTTATAACACTGCTCCATTGCAAAAAAGCCTCCCATCTACCAATTCAAATTCAGACATAACGCCTATAGAGGACGAGACACGAAGTCCGACCCCTTCCCCCTCTGAGTCAAAGAAAGACTCATCATCCTCCTCTCGACAACCAACATCACTCACCGAGGATAACGCGCAAGACATAGTCAAAAAGTCAGATCCAATAAAGGAAAACCAACGCCAAGAGAACACCAAGCCATCAAAGGCAGTCAGGTTCAAGGACACCACCCACAGTAGTTCAGCCAATGTGATTCGCACGGAGGCGGCTCATTCCTTGTTACCGCGATTTGAAGGCCTTCCGCTGGACCGTCGCCCCGAAGCGACAACTCGCAAACCCCAAGAAAAGGACCGCGACGAAGAAGCCGAATTCATCATTCCGGACCCCGTCACCCCACCCCCGTTATATCGACGAGACGTGATGCCCTTGCCTCGAGCAACAGTAGTGCCCTCCTACATCCTCGCGGGCGCGAACCGCTTCTCGCGCCACGACATCATCGAGCAGGGCCTCCACGGACACAACAACATCGTCAACGTCTTCGTATACGGCCGTCTGATGTTCCCCTCCGTTCTACACTCCTTGGCCAAGACATCTATAAGCGGCGCATATGCACCGAATCTGCAACGACGAATTTTCCCCCAGCCCGAGGACTGGCGCCAGGCGAACTCGTCAATCCAGCGGACGAGCGAGATCATGACACCCGCCGTCTTGCGGGGCTACGACCGCTGGCAGCCCTCGGATCTCGACTGCGCGGTTATCCAGCGCGCGTCATCTACGCCTGACATTCTCGAGAGACGCGAGAGGGCCGGCGGGTACGAGACGATACATCCGAAGGGCGAGGTTGTTGGGTTTCTTATCATGGGCGTCGAGATGGAAGTTGTGCGATGGCTTGATCTATTATTCACTTCTGACGAGAAGAGCCTGCAAGAGCTCACGCCCGTGAAAAGGGGTGAGGGTACTTCTTTTTCCAGCTACTCCGACATGTCCTCTTCGCCTCTGAGGAGAGAACTTGTGACTGTGGAAGTCGAAGTAGGCAATAGCAAAAACGGCGACGAGATGTATCCAGTAGAAGCATACACTTACGTATGGAAGCACGGCGGCAACAACCTCTGGACGCCCTGGAGTGAAGATTGTTTCGTGCGCTTGTGCAAATTCCAGGGCATGGTACTCAAAGACAAACAAGTCGTCGAAGCCGAGGAGGCGCTGGCGAAGACAATGAAGATCTCCTTTGCGCTCATCGGCGATTTCCTCTGCGGCGTCGTGGTCACGGGTCAGGTCGAAGCCCTGAGACGGCTGCTAGATAAAGGCTGTGACCCCGATGCGCCCTGTCACTTCTACGGCACCGCGCTGCAGGCTGCCGTGTGCATGGGAAACGACGCCATGGTTAAGATCCTGCTGGACCGCGGCGCCGATGTCAATGCCAGGAGCGAGCGGTACGGGACAGCGCTCATTGCGGCTGCTTTCTCGTCGCGGAAGGCTATCACGCGCACGCTCCTCAGTCGCGGCGCAGACGTCTTTGCTACGCACGAAATCCACGTTAATGCCCTGTATCAAGCCGTGGGCCACTCGGACTACGCGATCGCGGAAGCGCTACTAGAGCACGCGGCGTGGCTAGTGGAAGACTGGGCCGAGATTGTCGATCTAGCTACCGAGATAGGAGATGCGGAGATCACTGACCTGTTAGCGAGGTACGATGTGCGGCAACTGCATCTACTGAAACTGCAGACACGCGCTCGCGGGCACTTGGAATACGATGACGTGGTAGGGGAATCTCGTCATCGCACATACACCGCTATTATCTCCGCCATCGTACGCAAGGGCGTGGCCGTCCAGGCTACCTCGGGGAACTGGAAAGGTCGGAAAGGTGTAGCTGTTGTGGTGGCTGCACTGAATGCGGGAGTTTCGCCCGATATCTTGCCGCTCTTGCGCAACGCCGTTAATCCTGTCCGTGTCCTCGTTGAGAGGATGAAGCAGAGCGACGCGCTTGCTGAACAGCAGCCTTACGATGGTCGTCGTTTGAGAGATCCCCGAGAGAGGGGTGATGATAAAAAGAGAGAGCGCGAAAGAACCTCGGGGAGCAGGGAGTACGAAAGGTCTAACAGACCGCGACGAAGGCTGGAGGATTCTACGAGGGAGAGGAATGTTATGCTTGATAAACCCGCTCCGTGCAGACAGCGACCAAGAGATGCTGGTGGCACAGCCTCTGAACCTCCTCGGCGACGACAAGGTGATAACCAGACGACACCACGGTCGCGCGTCAAGCCAAAGGCTATACGTGTGAAGAGGAGTGACGAAAGAGACGGGAACAGAGACAGACAGATTTAGTCTCTTCGTCGTAGCGGATTTGTCATGCTCTTCTTTACAACCCCTCGACGGTCATTATGCAACTATCGCATGAAAAACCAAGGTCTAAAACATTCGTTATAATAGCTTTAGGCGTTCATAGGATAACTGGCGTCATTTTCTCATATGGGCTACATGAATGCTTGGGTTTGGCGTTGGTTATCCGCGGCAAAGCGGCTTATGTTTCCAAGATTGATTCACGCTATCATTATTGGTCCCTTTTTTTCAATGCAGCTACCCATCTCAAACTGTCCTACTTTGATCATGAACTTTCAGCATGAAGAAATTAATACGATTTATTGCTTGCGGTTGGAATGGCAGCAGCAGTCAGGCAATCTATGATCATGTGATGATGCGAACTGAATTCCTTAATCTAATCGTCTATGTGTCTATCGTCGCTATAGAGCCAAGATATGCTTAATACGTGGACTGGTCTTAATCATGCCTTGCTGGCGAGTTTCTATGAGCTTTTCTTCTGCGATTCAATCCAGTCCTGAACACCCTTCTTCAGTGCCTTCTCATATCCTCCTGACCTTTCCCTTCTTCACCAGCGCTTCCATAGCTTTCCAGTTATCCGCATCAGGCACGCCGATAATATCGACGGTGTTAGTGAGAGCGAAGCAACAGTAGTTCAGGGGGCCCTGGCTTTAGTCGCACTTACCCATGTGCCCAGGCCGACTACAGGGATCGAATACTCGGAGTTGAGTTTCAAAGTTCGCCCAGAAGACGTTTTCTATATCTTTAAAACTAACCATTCTAAGAAGTCAGGTGTGGGAGTTTATACCCCTTGATGAGTGAGTGACCTTACTATGGCCAGGGCGGTCGTATGACCTGATGTCTCGAAAAGTACAAAACACACAAAGTAGTTTATGGCATTTCAAGGTAACCATAAACTACTGAAATGGGTAATGAGCCATATACAACCTGAGATGTGTTTATCTCAATATAAGTATGAGATATATTTCATTCATGAGTTTAGAAGCTATAACTCAGTTTACGCTTCTTGCTTGCCACGACTAACAATCGTCTCTCCCACCAAGCACACAGTTTCGTCTTGTTGTCCGGTCCGGTGCTGACAACCTCCAACATAGTTTCCCCCCTCCCCACCCTGTGCGATAATCCTATTGGCCATATGGACAACCTAGCTTTCGTATAACTGGTAGTGGAAGAATATTTTAACTTGCAATGTATCGGTGCTCGTGTTGACTACGGTTAACGACGACCCCACGGGGGCCGTAGTGAGGGGTTCGTTGCCTGTCCATATTATCTCCAGGCGACCCCCACGCTCTGTAGCTCAACCCCACCACCCTATAAACGAGTGTGAATGGCGATACTCACAATTGCTGCACTGTAGCTCGACTAATCTCGCAACATGTCATCAACCTTGGGCACGCACAAAGTTACGGATTTACGAGCAGACATATAAGAGTATAGGTACACTTTATTAATCATTGAAATGCTACGTTTATTATAAGGAGGGCAAATATCTTAACTACAATATTCTGGTGAAGTATATGAAAACGCCACTCCACCTCTCATTCCTAAATTCCACTCTAAAGTACTGCTATAGCTCTATGTTAAACACTTTGGCTACCAAGCCAAAGTATGTACAATAGCAATACGTAGGGTGAACTTAACTTAGAACTGACATATCTCAACCATCATTGAGTAGTAACTGAGTTGAAAGTAATATTATAGCATTGTATAAGACGCAACAGGCCATATCCATATCCATGCATACCCAGGCATATCTGATGCCAGTCCTATTACCGGGTAATGTCGCCGGTCTACGGAGCGAATACTGTTCAAACTTGGGCTTGGGAAGCCGGCAGTAACCTAGGGAGTTTAAGCTAAGCACAAGTAGTCACATGAAACACCTCCCGTTTAATAGTCGCATTATCTAGTGGGCATACCAGACTTCGTCGTTTGTTATTGCGCTTCGTACTATAATAATATGGGAATCATGATATAAACTTTCAACAGTAACGACCGCTGCGAAAGAAGCTTACAATCCAATTCAAAGAATAGCGATGACAACAGAAGGCCAGACCAACGTCCTCCTTTACGGATTGGGCGCGTAAGTACTAGTTATATATAACTCAGTCGTCACAGACAATCCGAGCAAGGTAATGACATTTATACTAGCATCGGCTCTTTCTATGCCTTTATCCTTAGCCGAGCAGAGAACGTGCGATTAACAGTAGTCGCGCGATCAAACTACGACGCTGTTAAAGCGGATGGCTTTACCATCACCAGCGCAAACCATGGGAAACATAAGGTGGTGCCCTATAAAGGTAGTCTTCCTCACCAGCGGGTGAGACCGTTGTTGTCAACACTGTCATTAATTCGTGCACGCAGTGGTAAGAACACCCGCGGAGGCCGACGAGACCTTCGACTATATCGTCTGCGTTCACAAGGCCATCGATCAAGAGTCCGTCCCGGACCGGCTTGCGCCCGCCGTTGATGAGAGCAAGACGACGATTGTCATCATCCAAAACGGCGTGGGTAATGAGCAACCTTTCCGTAGGAGGTTCCCTGGCACTTCCATTATATCATGCGTGGTTTGTAATCAAATTCCCTTATCTGCACTAATATGCGCTATGTCCGAGACAGAACCATTTGCTGATTAGATGAAATGGGTCGTCGCTTCAGTGTTGGGTAGGAGCTAGTCAACCGCAGCCCGGCGTAGTAACGCACACGAAGTCCGAGGACACGCAAATCGGTCTATTCCCCAACAGCTCCATCGACGAATCGGTAGAGAGCGCGCGTCTGGAGAAGTTCGCGACCTTATTGCGGCAAGGCGGGACAGTATTTCAGGTCGTGCCCGACGTGCAGGTGCAGCGATGGGAGAAAGTGGTCTGGAACGCTGCTTGGAACTCGTTGACGACGTTGGCGATGCTGGATACCCACGCGTGGCTGGGCTCTTCGCCCGGTGCGACGCCTATGACGCGCAGGCTGATGTGTGAGGTCATCGATGTCGCACAGAAATGCGGTGTCCCGCTCGAGCACTCGCTGGCTGATCGCCTGATCGAGAAGATCCTGAATATGCACACCATCGGCAGTAGCATGCAGACAGATGCTAAGAATGGCAAGCCGATGGAGGTTGAGATTATCCTCGGATACCCTGTTCGTAAGGGTAAAGAGCTGGGCTTGAATATCCCTACTATAGAGACTATCTATCTTATCCTGACGGCCATGAACCAAAAGTTTATCAAGGCAGCTTCATAGACCTGTTATACAATGATCAACTCAGAGTTTCCATGGTTACACGCATGCGCTTATTCTGGACTAAACTCCAATTCCGGATGTCTCATATAACTGCCGTGATCGTAAAAGATCTGTATAACGTATTCATTACGCTAATAACTGAGACAAGTTTGATTTACGTTCTACAGTTTTATACGTCGCGACATTTCATTCTCCGCCCGCTCACTATTGATCATCTCAGGCACGAGATCCTTAACAGTCGGTGCACCAGCCAGAGCCATACTCGTCTCGATCTCAGCGCGGAGCAACTGCAACAACTTCGCAACGCCCTCCTCGCCATATCCCGCCGTCATGGAATATAAGAACGGTCTACCGATCCCGACGGCCGTCGCACCGAGCGCAAGCGCCTTCAAGATATCCGTTCCGCGTCTGATACCGCCGTCTAGGAAAACCTGGAACTTCTTCTCGCGGACTTCCGCAGAAAGAAGATGTGGCGCATGCTTGCGGATCTCGAGCAGCGTGACAATGGGCGCTTGCGCCGTGTCGAGAGACCTACCGCCATGATTCGAGAGGACGATGCCCTGGACCCCGTGCTCATACGCTAGCACGGCGTCCTCGACAGTCTGCACCCCCTTGAGAACAAGTGGCATAGAAGTGGTCTCGCGGATCCAGGACAGGTCATCCCAGGATAAGAACGGGTTCAACAAGCCCATTGACCCCGTCTTGGCAACGCTCGACGACGCAACTTCGCCACCGTCGGCAACTTTGACGCGCTCGTCCTTCTCGCGCCTGCCGATGACGGGCGAGTCGACGGTCAGGAATAGCGCTTTCGCGCCCAGAGACTCGAGCCTGCGGATCGTGGCTTGCGCTTTCTCGCGCTGGCGCGTCGTGTATAGCTGGAAGAACAACGGCGTGTGATCACGGGTTTGATCACGATTTTGGTCGCTGCGTGCGGCGGCGAAGACGGCTTCGTAAGAGGCGGATGTAGGCATGCAGTATATGACCCCCTGTTTGCCCGCCGCGCGCGCGAGTACCGATTCCGCGTCGCGACATGCGAACCGGCCTTGTCCTGTCGGGCTGATGTAGAACGGCAGCGAGGACTTGTATCCAAGGATATTCACCGAGGTGTCGATGGGTTCGACGCGGCGGAGGACGCGTGGTCGAAACGTGATTTTGCGGAACAAGCGGCGCGTGTCGCTGAGACTGATCTCGTCCTCGGCGCCGCCGGCGTAGTAAGCCCATCCCGTAGGACTGAGGTAGGTCTTCGCGACGGTTTCAAAGTCGGCGATGTTGATGATAGACCATAAGGGCGGGTAAGTTGAAGTTTTGGCAGATGATAGAGCGGAAGGTGTTGCCGTTATTTCTTTCGCTTGGAGTTTCCCTTGCACTGCTGCTGCTGCTGCTGCTGCTTCTGCTGCTGCTGACGATGATGTAATGCTATCGGGTCGGATGGCGCCTTTGCATTTGAAAGGCGCAAGTGTCGAGACCACGAGGTCCGGGTCGTGGATCTCGTCGTATGCCTTTGTGGCGTCTTGGCCTGCATACCTGTATACGACGTGTGCGCCGCCCGGGTGCTCGTCAAGGAAATCTGCTTTCTTATTAATAACTACTTCTTGAGGACGTAATGAGAGGGAGAAGTTGGTGTGGCTTCTGACCTGTCACATCCCATACCCGTCCATTTATCACCACCCAACAGTCTTCCTTGGTGTTGTGTCTTGCAACCTCTACACTATCTACGAGCGCCATTTGGGAAGGGAATTGGGATAGAGAACCGCTAGTCTGATAGATATGAGTTCACTCTCTGAATTAATTGAAATTAAACGGACCGAAACTAGATAGTAGATGCCTCACTACCTGAATATCAGGCTTGCATGAAAAACCACAACAGGCGATAGAACAGAATATGTGAACTTGATGCACTCATTTATGGAGCTATTCCAACCCCCTTCGGCGCATACCCATTGGAGAAATGGGCATTACCGGTAGGATTTACCAGAGTTAATGCCAGGTTCTCCGCAATCAACATAGGCCCCTTGAGCGTCTCATCTGGAGAACGCGATCCGGATGCCGGTAAGAAGTAGCGTATTGGTAATGTTATCCGGGGTCGGTTTGGACACCTAGAGATGCAACTCTACAATGTGAGTTGCTACTATGCGGCTTGTAGTAGGCTTTGCTACAATTCGGTGGAAGCCGGTATATCCTTCGTGAGGTCTATGAAATGACACGACCGACTGCAGGCTCGAATTTGGGGCACCAGTTGAAGATGAATAAGCCCTATCTTGTTCCAACTATACAACCCACAACAACATATCCTATTTCATGTCCACAAACCCCGGGTAGTAATATTTCGGCCCGATCAAAATCTCTCGCCGTATCGAGCGGCAGTTTGCTGATCGCGCGCTAAGCTGCGCTTAAAGCTAGTACAGGGGAGTTGGGGGTCAAAATTACACGTTTCTCTCCACTGCTCATCCACTCTGTGATGGGGGAACCACGCGATAAGATGAACAGCGAAATATGCTAACCCTCATCAGCGGCTTCACTGTCATAGCCTCAAGCGTCCACAAGGCATAAAGTAAGCATCACCAAGTCTCATATCGTGCAGAATTTTAGGTGAGACATATCTAACAATGACGTAGCGAAAGGTCTTACCATTTGTCTCTTGCATGTTGTACGAGCAGAACCCTTGGGTACACAGCAGTTTGACGGGAGTTCGGCAAGCTTTATGAAAATGTCACGAGGCATAGCTTTACCTATCTGTGATAGCAGTTATGTACCTGATAGCACTTGTAGATCGTGGCATTGTAAATGGATCAGCACAATGACTGTGCGGGGAATATACGACGAACATGTAGATATGTAGCACAGCAGTACAGGTGTATCCTCGACTAGCGTACATTGACGAAATCAAGAAATAAGGGTCATACGTCAACTCTAGCTGGACCCTTTGCAAAATTTCTTGTCTCGGGAAAAGAAAAGTATCGTATCTCAGCTATAAGTTCAGTTCTTGCTCATCGTCTAGGTCGGTAGCAACTTCTGGAAGCGAACACGAACGCCGACTTTGACGCTACGAGAAGCAAACATGCCCGCTGCCGAAGCAGACAGTGTCCACGACCACGAGAAGGTCGAAAGCATCAAGTCCGAAAATGTCGGTCGCTGGTCCATGCCCGAGAGTTTCGCGGCTCTCAGCGACGACGAACTCGACAAGCTCGGCCGCAGGGCGACGCTTAAACTGGACGCTGTGATGATGCCGATCCTTATCGTCATGTATATCCTCAACTACCTAGACCGGCAGAACATTGCCAGCGCCAGGTTGGCTGGACTTCAAGAGGATCTAGGCCTGAGTGATATCGAGTATCAAACTGCTGTCAGGTAAGCACTTATACGGCTGCTATTCACTTACTCGAGTGGAAGATGAGGTGGAGGCAGACGATTAAGGTACCGGCTAGCTAACATGCATGAAAACAGCATCCTCTTTGTGGGATACATCCTCGCTCAAGTCCCTTCCAACCTTATTGCCAACAAAATCACATGGCCCGGTGTGTACATCTGCGCCGGCATGGCCGGCTGGGGTGTCATCTCGGCTCTGGTTTCCCTCGTCCATAACTTTTCCGGTCTTCTCGTGATCCGGGTCCTCCTCGGTGTCGTCGAAGCAGTTGTGAGTAGCCGATTCTATTGCGTGCTTGCGAGAGATGACGCTTGATACAACGTTGTAGCGGTAGCGTGACTGACTCCCATTTTTTCCCCTAAAGTTCTTCCCGGGCGCCTTGTTCCTCCTCTCCCAGTTCTACAACCGGAAGCAATTTGCCCTGCGGACGGCGATCCTCTACTCCGGCTCGCAGATCGGTAATGCTATTGGCGGTCTGTTCGCTATCGGTGTTTTGCAGCTAGACGGCCAGCGTGGTTTGTCGGGGTGGCGTTGGGTAAGTAACTACCCAGATCGAACACATGTTTATGATTACTGCGCACTAGCCCACATTCCCACCATTATGAACTGACTGAGTGTACCAGCTCTTCCTAATCGAGGGCGTCCTAACTACCTTCATTGCGATCGTCTTCTCATTCTTCCTCCCCAACTCCAACAAGAAGATCGTCGGCCTATCCAAGCTTGAATGCGAGTTCATCCAATGGAACTACTCCTCGGACCTCGGGCAGGAAGACAACAGCACCGAGATTACAGGATGGCAGGGTTTCAAGCTCGCGGTGCGGGATCCGAAACTCTGGCTATTGACGGGCGTACTCTACACAACCTACATCGTCGGCTCCGTAGTGAATTTCTTCCCGACGGTCGTCGGCGGGCTGGGGTACGATCAAAGCACCACCTACGGCCTGACGGCGCCTCCGTTCATCCTGTGCGTATTCGTCATGCTCATCAACGGCTGGCACTCTGACAGGAGCTCCGAGCGCTTCCTCCACATCATCGTGCCGCTGTGTCTGGGCCTCGTAGCCAACATCATCGCGGTGTCGACTCTCAACGTCGGCGCACGGTACTTCGCCATTCTGCTCCTCCCGGGATCCACCTACGGCGCCGCGGTTGTGATCCTCTCCTGGATCACCGAAACCCTGTCCCAGCCCAAGGCGAAGAGAGCCGCGGCTATCGCGTTCATAAACGCGCTTTGCAATACGCCCAATATATGGGGCTCGTACCTCTTCTTTAGCGCGCCGAGATACACTATCGCGTTCGTGGTCTTCATTGTTGCGACAGGCTTGGCTATGGGCTTTGCGCTCGCAACGAGGATCTATCTCCAGCGGCAGAATGCGAAACTTGATCGCGGCGAGAGTCCCGGTAAGCATGGTCCGACCGAAGCGCAGATTGCTAATGGGTTTCGATACCTTTTGTAGAGTGGGTTATGGAAGGATAGGTGTTTTCTGGGATTATCAACGGATTTTGGTCTGCTCTGGATGACAGATCTTGGTTTGTTTTGTGGGTTACGTTCAGGTTAAGTGAGTTAAGAGTTTTCGGTTCATATTTATTTTAAGAGTCATGATACACACTTGCGCACAATCGGACTGCTCCGCATGCATTGCCAGGCGTATATAGAAGGGTTGTTTACAGATTGTTAAAATAGGACTTCTCGAAAATAGAGGGACAATAATACCTGCGCATTTTCAATTCTATCTGGGAAGAAACGCACCGGCTGGATTTAGGTCCAAGGTGCAATGTCAATACACCTCGCGTCCTTCGCTACGGTTACGCTCGCTTATAGCTTTCCTCGTCAAGTCCGGTTCGAGGAAACAATATTGAAGTGAAGCAATTTATCCCTGCGCCGCTGAATCTGTTGGAAGACTTCGGATCGCGATTGAACGATGCGTGGCAGGGGATAGGGACGAGAATTACTAGCAGGGCACCCATCAAATTACTAGCACGGCATTCTCTAACTATAATAGGTTTAGCAGGGCCTGGCAAAAAAGAGGTGGGCCTGATGGTCCGTACACCAAATTTTTATGCACAGTATACCAAAGTGCTCTCTTAACTGCTATAACCTACTAAAAGTCATAC
>Ga0247782_1000505_pt1 | contig 20698 bp, 4 predicted proteins | sample UWRJL019104C5_FD_179928 | JGI IMG/M metagenome (GOLD analysis project Ga0247782, IMG submission 179928) | Plant litter microbial communities from Arlington Agricultural Research Station in Wisconsin, United States - UWRJ-L019-104C-5 | ecosystem: Environmental > Terrestrial > Plant litter >...
ATAAAAAAAAAAAAGTTAATAAAAATAGTATATTTGTTTTAAAAAAAAAAAGCCTAATAATAAATTAGGCTTAATATTTAATGCTAACTATACTTTTATTATAAATACTTTTATATAAAAAATATTATTAATAACCTTAGGTAGTAATAATTAAAATATAACTTGTTTAATAAGTTTTATTTTACTTTTTAAACTATAAACTAGCAGCTTATATTTAATAATAATTTTTATATAAAGCATATGTTAAGCAATCTAATTATAATTAGCTACTATTATAAAATAGCTTATATTAAAGCAAACTAAAGTAGGCATTACTTTTAAAGTTAAAAAAGCTAGTATTTAAAAATATATATATAAAAATAATAAAATTATTTTAATAATAAATAAAGCTATTAAAATTAAATAAGCAGCAATAATATTAAATATATTATTTATTATAAATGCTTTAATATTATTAACTACTATTTAAGCATACATACTTAGCTAAAGCAAATATAAATTGCTATAAGTTATTAAAAAATATTATAGCTATTTAACATTATTAAAAAATAATATATAATATTGCTTATATATTATAAGTTTAAGTTTATAAATAATAAAACTAGTTAGCAAAAGTTTTGCTATTTTTATTATTAAAGTACTTAATAAAAATTTTTTTATTAATAATATTTTTAACTTTTTTTATTATAATATATTTTTAAGCAAGCAATGTAGTTTTTTATAGTTTTATATTATGCTTATTTAATACTAAAAAAACTTTATTTTTAATACTAATATATGCTTTATTAAATTAATGCTAAAGTTTAACTTATTATTAATAAGTAAAAGTATATAGTTATTATGCTTACTAAAAGCATTTATTACTACAATTTTATTTATTGCTATAATAAGTTTTATGTTTTTAATATTAACTAAAAAAATTTTTAGTAAAATTATTTTTTAAAAAAAAATTAATATTTAAAAAATAATAACTACTATATTAACATTTTTAAAAGTATTAAAAATTACTATAACTATTTTATAATTAGTTATTATAACTATAACTAAACTATTTATTATAATAACTATTAGCTTTATATATATTATTATTATTAATAATATTTATAATAAATGCTATTATAAATAAAAGCTTAAAAGCAAAAGCTAGCATATTAATTGCTGCTAAAATAGCTAAAACTATTATAGTAAGTGCTAAGCTAACCTATATAAAACTATTATTATTTATTAGTTTAGCTTTATATAAAATTAACTTGCATTTAATATAAATTAAAAACATATTAAGCAATATTATATTTTTAAGTTTGTTATATAATAATTAAAAACTAAAATAAATTTAATTTTATATATATGTTATAAATTATTTATTTATTATAAACTTTAAATTATAATAATTTTTAATTTATTTTATTATTTAAATATAAAATAATATACTTATAATAATACTATTATAAATAAATAGCATACTAAATACTATTTTTATAGCATTAATAGTATTATAATAAAAATTTTTTTAAATTTAGTTAAAAAATAATTTAAGCTAGCTTTTATAGCTATTTTAATAAGTTTATTAAATATATTTATATATTAAGTTTAAGCATTACTTTATAATAATTATAAAAACTTATTTTAAACTATAAATTTTTTTATAAAGTTTATAGCATTTTAACATATAAATATAATAAATAAATGTATACTTTATTAAAAAATATAATTAGCAACTATAACATACTTATTAGTGCTAAATAATTTAAATAATATTAAATTAAAACAATTAATAAATAATAACTTTTAATTTAATATAATAACTATTTATTAATTAATAAAAAAAAAAATATGTTTAATAAATCTTATAATACTATTATTTTATAATATAGCTTTAGTAACTAAAACTATTTTAAAAATTTAATACTAACTATTAGCAATATTAAAACTTTATTTTAAAAGCAATATTTTAAAAAATATAAGCAATTTTAAAAAAAAGTTAAAAATTTTTTTTTTAATTAAGCATAAGCTTTAGCTATAGCTTTTTATATAGCTTAAGCAGCTATTTAATAAGCTTTTTTAATTAAGTTTTTTTATTATTTTTTTTTGCTATTAATATAATAGCTTTATATATTTACTAAAAGTTTATTTATTAAATATTTGCTAAATAAATTTAATTATTTTATTTTAAAAAGTTTAATATTAAAATAAATTAAAAATAAAGTTATTAAAAAATATAAAAAGCTAATAAAAAATTATTAGTTTAAAAAATAAACTTAGTAAATTAATTTAAAGCATATAAAAATTTAGCAAAATTAGCTATAATAATATTTTTAATATTTTTAATATAATTAGTTACTTTAATATTATTTTAATAATTATTATTTTAGCATGCTAATTTAAAAAAGCAAATTAAAGTAAGTAATAAAAACTTTAAATATTTTAAGCTGCTTTATTTAAATAAAATAATAAGCAATAAAAATACTTGCTTTAGCAAAAAAATAATTTATTATTTATTTTAAAAAGTAATTTTTGTTTTTAATACTATATAATTATTAAATATATTATTTTTTAATAAAAATTTTTATAAAATATAATTTTTATAATAATATGTTTATAAAATTTAAAATAATGTTTTATATAATAACTAATAGCTTTTAAACTTAAAATAAGCTAAAATTATTTTTTAAAAATATATTTACTTTTATATATAAATAATATTTTTTAGCTATTAAGCTATTTATAAGCAAGCTTTACTATTAGCAGTTTATAATATTTATATAAAAAAAAATAAAGTTTAAAGTTTAAATTTTAATAAACTTAAATTTGCTTTATATATTTAAAAATATAATTTATAAATATAAGTAGCTAGGCTTAAACATATATTTATATAATATTTATATAATTATAATATTATTACTATATTATTATTTTTAAAGTAAAAAAAAGTTTTTTAACCTAAAAAAGCAACTACTTATTTATATAAAAAATATTTTTATCTTTTTATAATAACTAAAAAAGCTTTATTAGTTTATTTTAATTTTAAGTTTACTTAGGTTTAAAAATAATAATATTAGCTTAATATAAGTAGTAAAACAAAAATATATAGCATTAAATTAAATATATGCATGCTACTATTAAAGCAAAATAATATTATGTAATATTATTAATATTATAAATAACAAGCTATAAATATATATATAAAAAAAAAAAAATAAATAAATATAGATAACATTATATTTTTAGATCTTATATTTATATTTATAGTGTTAGCGTTTGTTTAGCTTAAAAAAAACAATTTAGGCTAGGGCAAGCATTATTACTAATATAGTTAAAGTAAAACCTTATTTAAAAAGTTAATCTTAAGATTGCTAGCTACTAATTGCTAAACAATTACAAAGGTATTAATAAGGCATAAAGACAGTATTATAAAAAGTATTTATTTTATTATTATTGCTAAAAAAAAAAAGGGACGTAAAGAAGCTATTAATAAGGGATCAACTATATAATGCACAGTATGCTGCCACCTAACACGGTGCACTGCCACTATATAGCCTAACATATAAATATATTATTTATTATATATGCTAATTTTATTATTTTTTTATTATTTTAAAATTTATATAATTATATTATATATATTGCTTTAATATACTCTTTTTTTAATACTTAATTTTTAATATTTATTTTAAGATTTATAGGTTTTATTATTATTAATATAATTAAGTTAAGCTATTATTTTTTTTATTAAGCACTTATTTTTTTTAAAAAAAATTAAAGCTATATAATACTTATAATAAGCTTTTTTAAATAATAAGCTATTATTTATTTATTTTTATTAAGTTTTTTAAAAAGCTTTTTTTTAATAATAATTATTATATTATTATTAAATAGCTTACAAGTTATTATTGTTTTTGCTTTAAAAATATTATATTAACTATTATAATAATTATTATTAGCTTATACTTATAAAAAGCTAGTTTTATTTTTTTATTTAATTATTACTTTTTTAATTTTTATATTAATATAGCTTTTATATTAAAAGCTTATTAACTTTTTATTATTACTACTTTTTATGCTTATACTTAGCTTATTAATTCTTTATTTAACTTATTTAGCACTTTTTAAAAAGCTTTACTAATTGCGTTATTAAAATTATATTAAATAATAAGTTTATTTAGCTTATTATTAATTAAAAAGCTGCTTATATTACTTTTTGCTCACTTTATTAAATATTTTATTATTTATATTTTTTTAATTTCTTTTTAATATAAAAGCTTTTAGTTTTCTTTTTTAATTATTATTAATAATAATATAAGCTTTATATATTTATTAATTAGCTTACAAATAGCTATAAATATATTATTTTAGCTTAAATATATAAAAATTTTTAAGTTAAGTTATAAAATGTATTAAATATAATTTTTTTATATATTTTATTAAGTTATTAATAAAAAATGTTTTTATTATTATATTAATAGCTATTTTATTATATATTATTTATTTTATTTTTATACTAAGTAATTTTAAAAGCGCTTTTTATTAGCTTTTAAGTGCTTATATTTATTAGTTGTTTATTAGCCTGCTTATAAAATTATTTGTTATAAAATAAAAAGTTAAAAGTGTTTAATTTTTAGCAAATAGTTATAAAATAGTTAAAAAATATAATATTATAACTTAAATTTAAGCTTTTATACTATATGCTAAAAAGTATTTTAAAGCAATAATAGTTAAAAGAATAAGTTATATAATATTTAGTATTAGCTTACTTATAGCTTAAAAGCGCAGCTACTTTTTTAAAAAGTTTATTTTAGCTAAATTTATTATATTTGCGCTAAAAAATGCTATAAGCCTGTTTTAAATAAAGTTAAAAAATAGCACATTTATAATATTATTAGCAATAATAAGGCTATTTATAAGTTTATATTAGCTAAACTAATAAAAGCTTATAACTTTTAATAAAGCACTTTAAATGCTTTTAAAACAGCTTTTAATAACTTTAATAATAATAATATTTTATAACATATACTATTATAGTTTTTTATAGTTAACAGCTATAAAAGCATTAAATATACTATTAAACTAAACTTAAAAAACATAAACTATATAGCTTGCTTGCAGTAATGTTTAAAGATATAGCTATAAAGTCTAAAATAATAAAAACGCGTTATATAAAATAATAAAATCTTTATAGTACTTAATACTATTTATAGCTGCTTAAAAGTATAGTAAGAGCTTTATAAAACCTATGCTGCTACTATTATTAGGCAGTATTAAAAAAGCTTTAAAAACTCTGTTTTTTAAATCATTTTTTACTAATATAAATTAAGCCTTTTATATATATAGCTTTTATAAACTGCTAATATAACAAAAACATATAATAACATAATTGCTATTTATAATAAAGCTATAAAGCTAAAAGCTAAAGCTATATAAAAAGCTAAGCAAGCAATAAACTACTTAAGCTTTAAAAGCCCAAAAAAAAAAACTTACGCTAAAATAAAAGTTTAAAGCAAAAATAAAAGCTTAAGTACGTTAAAGCTAGCATAACAGTATTAACTAGATTTGCTATTAAAAAAAGGGTTTAAAAATATTATATATACTTTTTTTATAAAAATTGCAAAAAAAAATACTTAAGCCCTACTGTTATAGCTTAAAAATATAATCCCGTTTTATATATATTTTAATTAATATAAAAAAGTATAAAATAATATATAAGTAATAACTATAAAGTAGCTTGCTAACTTGCTTAATTTTTTTGTAATTAAGCTTTTTTAATATGATATAAAAACCTTTATTATAATAACTAATAAAAGCAAAAATAAAGCTAAAATAATTAAAATATAGCGCTATAAGTAAGCTAAATTTAAATTAAAATTAGTATAAACATATATTAAATGCTTTTAAAGCTATATTTATTAGGTTATTTACTTATAAAATAAGCATTTAGCTACCTTATACTAGCAACATTAAGCTTTTTTTTTAAAAATAAAAAAAAAACAAAATAAGTAAAATTAGCAAAAGAATAAGTAAAAGTATACTAAAATAAAGTCTTTGCTTACTATATAGTGCTAAAAGGGCTTAAAAAACTTATAAAAAGTAATAAATTTAAAAATATATATATATATAAATGTTTATAGCTAAAAAAGCTAAAACAAATAAAATGTTTAACAATAAAATTTTTTTTGGCTTTAAACTAAAAAAAGTTAATATATTATATTTTGCTAGCACTTTTTAATTAGAAATAAATATTTTAGTACTAAATATATATATTTAATTTACTTATTTTATTTATTAATTTCTTAACAGCAAGTTATTATATAAATAACTTATATGTTAACCTTAAAATAACTGTTTTTTATTTTATTTTATATAGCTATAGTAGGCTTTAGTGCAAGGCCTAGCAGCAGTATAACGCTGCCTTAGTAGGCCTTATTAAAAAAGTTATTTTTTAGGTCTATAAAAAAAAAAAATTAAAAGCTATCTAGCTAGTATTAAGGTATAGCAACAAAGCAATAAGTTTTGTTTATTTTAAAACATACATTATAATAATTTAAAAAAATAAATTTACCGTTTAAAAGTATAAGGTTAGCTATAATATATAAGTATAAAAACGCGTACTTATAATATAGCTTTATAATATAAGTAAACTATATACATAAAGTGCTAGAAAACGCTATTATTTTAGTAATTTTAAGTGTTTAAAGCGTTAAAGTAGCTTTTAACTAATAAATATTTTAAAAAAAAGTTTTAAAACATATAATATTTTAATAAAGTATAAAATAAATTTATAAAAAATTATTTGTTTTCTTGCTAAATTAGTGCTATAGCCCTTATTAAGGGCTTATAGCTAAATTTAGCAATACGCTAACGCACTAAGTAATACGATAAAAAAAGTTTCAGCAAAATATATAATTTTAACCCAAACTTTTATATAAAAAATTTAATAACTAACTATTTTTAAAAATATAATAATAATATATTTATTAATTTTAATAATTTATAGCACTAAGTTTTATATATTTAGCTTAACTAAATATTAATTAACTATTTTTTAATAGTTTTGCTAAAAACTAGCTTTATTTTATTATTAAAATTTTTAATTATTATATTAAATATAAAATAAAAAGTTTTAAAGCATTTTTATATAAATTATATATTTTAAATAGCTTATAGCTAATACTATTGCAAAGTTTATACAAATATTTTATTAATTATTTTATAAAATATAAATAGCATATTTTATTATATTTATTATTATTTTAATTAAAAATATTTTTATTAGTTTATCAATATTTTCACTTTTTTTTATAATTATTAATATATCTTACAGCTATATTTGCTATCTAGCTATATTTATCACTTTTTTTTCCCTTTATATGAACAATCTTTTATAACTTAAATATATAATAAAATATTAATTTAAACTATTTAAAATTAAATTTGCTAAATACATATTTTTTTATTTTAATATATTTATATATTATAGCTAGGCTTACTATATATTTTATAGTGTTGTTTGCAAACTATTTTCTTTTTTATATAATTACTAGTTATAACTATGCTTTTTTATTATTTTTTACGTAGTAGCTGCTTTAGCAGCATATAACCTTTTTATATTTTATATATAAAATCTCTTATTTTATAAAAATTTTTTTATATACCAATATTAAATCAGTTAGTTATTTATTATATAAAAAGGTATAAGCTTACTTTTTAATAATATAAAATAATATATAAAAACTATTATATTATAACTATATAATTTACTATATACTTTTAGTAATATATGTTAGCAAGCGATTTTAATATTATATAATAAAATATTATATTATATATATTATTTAAAGTAATAAATTAATAAAATAAAAATATGCTATTAAGTAAAGTTTTAATTATAAAAATAATTAAATAAAAATTTAGCAAAATAATAATATATTTTAAATTATATAGCATTGATTTTATTTTTTAAATACTTTTTAATATGTTAGCTTTTATTATTAACATATTAAATTTATTAAAAAATAAAAAATAAATTTGTTTTTAATATATATATAATATGTGCTTATATTAAATATATTTTTTTATATAATAAAAAGTTAAAATAGCTGATATTAAAAAGCTAAAACTTATATAATAAATATGCTAGCATATAAAATATAATAATATTATTGTTTTTTTAATGCATTTTAAAATTATATAAATAATAGCTTTTATAGCTATTAAAAATAAAAGCTAATATATACTTTTTAAATAATAATTTATATATTAATTAAAATATTAAATTTAATTAATATTTTATTTTTTTATTGTTTAGCTATTTTTATAATTATAATACATTAACTATTAAGCAATAAATTATTTTATAATAAAATAATATAACTGTGTAATAAAACAGTTTAAATAACTATAGCCTATTTATAATTGCTTTGCTATACTACTTTTAAATCTTTTATATAATTAAATATAGTTATAATTTTTTTTAAATAAATTTTGCTTATAATAAATTTAGTTTTATTAAAGTTATATATATTTATATATATATTTTAATTTCTATGTTTTACTATTATATTTTATATAAAAATAAACTATTTATAATATTTATATAAAACTTTATATAAAATATACTAGTAATTAATTTAATAATTAAAATATATTATAAAAGCTAATTATTATTATATAAAAATAAAAGTTTAATTTTTGCTCATATGTTTTTTATTATATAACTTTAACAATTAATTAGCTACATTTTTAATATTACTATACTTAAATAAAATTAATTATATAATAAACTTATTAAATATTATTATATATTTATGTTTTTAATTATAACAAGTTAGTTATATATAATATATTATAAATTTTAGCTATATATTAAATGCTTAGTTTTAACTTTATATAAAGTGTTTAAAGCATAAAAATAATACTAAACTTTTTTTAAAGGCCTATTATAGTAGGTACTAAAAATATAGTAAATTAAAAGTTATGCGTACAAAAGTAAAAAAAAGTAGCAAATATAGCTGGATAGCAAATATAGCTATAAAATATGTTATAAATTTTTTTAAAAAAATTTATTTGCTTACTATTTATTTTTTAAACTATTTTTAAATTAAAATAGTTATATTTATCTTTATATTCAGTGTGCAGCTTGCAATAATAATTATTATTATTTTATTTTTAGTTTATAGTTAGCCATAATAATTATTAAATTTTATTAAAGCTTAGTTTTTTTTTATTATAGTTAATATAACTATTACTATTTGTTTACTAACTTATTAATATTTTAAATATATTTATTAATTTATAAAAAAAAAAATTTTTGGGTTAAATACTTATATCTTTTTTTATTATAATATTATTAAATTATTTTATTTAAAATATAACTTTTTAATGTTTTATATTTTATATCTTTAATAATAATATAAAAAAATATAATTAATAGCTTAATAATATTATAAATATTATATTTAAATATATAATATTTTATTATAGTATTTTTATTTACGTTTTATTACCTTTCTTAAGTATTTATTTTTTTATTATATAAATTTTTAAACAATAGCTAGATAAAGCTTTAAATAATAATTAATTTATAGTTATATATTAACTACTATTATATATAAACTTAGTTTTAAATAATATTTTAGCTTATTTTGCTAGCTTTTTAATAGTATACCTTTATAAAAAATTTTAATATATTATATATATTGTTAAAAAAATTACTAATAGTAAGATAAATTTTATTAGTTATTATATTTTTTTTATAATTTAAATTAATATGTTTTTTTTTTTAAATTGTAGCTATATATTTAGCTATATTATATTTATTTATTATTATTAAGTAATTTGTTTAGCTATTTTATAGTGCAGCTATTTATGTTTTAGTTGCAAACAAAAACTAGTTCAAAAAAGCTTTTAAAGCACCTTTTTAGCTTAATAATATATTTGCGCTGCTTATATAAGGCTTTTATTGCGCTTTTTTTTATTTTTAATATTAAGTTTTCTTTAGCTAAGCTTAACTAAAAAAACTAAATAAACAATATATAAAAAGCTTAGCTTATGCTTTATTTTATAAGCTTTTTAAAGTTAGTATTAAAATGTAAATTATACTACTGCGCTAAAAGGCATAAAAGCAGGCAAGGTTTCTAACTTTGCAGACAATTATATACTTATAAGTATACACTTTAATAGTTAGTAAGCTTATTAAAGTTAATTTTAAAAAATATATTTATTTTTTTTAAAATAGCTGCTGCAAGCTTTTGCAAGCATTTTTATTTTATTTAGCTAACATATCTTACAGCTATATTTGCTACCTAGCCATATTTGCCACTTTTCCTTACCTTTGTACGCATAACTTTTGATTTACTATATTTTTACTACCTACTATAGTAGGCCTTTAAAAAGAGTTTAATATTATTTTTGCGCTTTAAGCGCTTTAAGTAAACTTAAAACTAAGTATTTAATATATAGCTAAAATTTATAATATACTATATATACCTTTTTTTTTAAAAAAACATAATTATATAATAATATTTAATAATATTACTAATAATTAAAAACTTACTAAATTTAAAAAGCAATCTATTATATAATATATACGTATATAAATATTTTTATTTACGTATAGTAATATTAAAAATATAGCTACCTAATTGTTAAAGTTATATAATAAAATATATATTAATAAAAACTAAACTTAACATATTATTATATAATAATAACTAGCTTTTATAATATATTTTAATTGCTAAAGTAATTATTAGCGCGTTTTATATAAAAGTTTATTTAAATACTGCAAGTAATTTACTTTTATATAATATATAATAACAAAATATAAAGTTTATAAAATATATATATATATAATTTTAATAAAACTAAATTTATTATAAACAAATTTTATTTTAAAATAGTTATAACTATATTTAATTATAAAAAAAAATTATAAATAGTATAGCAAAGCAATTATAAATAGGCTATAGTTATTTAAACTATTTTATTACATTGCTATATTATTTTACTATATATTATTATTGCAAAAAAAACTATTTATTATTTTAATATAAAAGCACTTTATAGCTTAATAATTAAATTATTATATTTATAAAAAATAGCTAAACAATAAATAAGCAAAGTATTAATTAAAAATAATATTTTAATTAATATATAAATAATTATATAAAAAGTATATATTAACTTTTAATTTTTAATAATTATAAAAGCAATTATAAAAATAATAATATTATTATGTTTTATATGCTAGCATATTTATTATATAAAGTTTAACATTTTAATATTAGCTGTTTTAGCTTTTTAAAATAGTTATGTAAAAAAAATTATTTAATATAAGCATATATATTAATATTATATATATATTAAAAAAAAAATTATCTTACATTTTTTATAATGTTTAATACATTAATAATAAAAGCTAATATATAAAAAGGGTTTAAAAAAACAAAATTAGTGCTATATAACTTAAAATATATTATTATTTAGCTAAATTTTTATTTACCTACTTTTATAATTAAAGCTTTATTTAATAGCTTGGTTTTATGTTACTAATTTATTATTTTAAATAATATATAAAATAGCTCGCTAATATATATTATTAAAAGTATATAGCAAATTATATACAATATAATAGCTATAATATATTATTTAGCTTTATTTAAAAAAAAGTTATAATTTTTTATAGAGTAAACAACTAACTTAATTAATATTATTATATAAAACAACAAAATTATAAAATAAAAAATTATTTTATATATAAAATATAAAAAAGTTATAAGCTATTAAAGCAGCTGCTATTTAAAAAATAATAAAAAGGCATATAATTAATAGTTATATAAAAAAGCAAAAAACTTATATATAACATTATAAAATATATAGCAAGCTTAGCTATAATATATAAATATATTAAAATAAAATAAAAAATATTTAGCAAATTTAATTTTAAATAGTTTAAATTAATTTTTTATTATATAGTTAAGTTATAAAAAACTGTTTATATAAAGTTAAAAAAAGGTAGCAAATATAGCTAGGTAGCAAATATAATTATAAAATATATTAAGCATTATAAATAATTATAAAAAGCTTAAAAAGGTTTGAAAAACTTATAAAGTATAAGTAATACGCTATAAAATAAAATATGCTTTTAAAAAAAATAATATATTATATTTTTTAAAAGCTTAATAATTTTTTATAAAGTAAGTTATACTTTTTAAAATAATTATAAAGCTTAAAAAAAGCATTTAATTTTTTAAAGTTTACTTTAAAAAATAGCTAAAATAAAAATATACTTAATAAAGCTATATAAAAAGCTTATAATATAATAGCTTATAATAATTAAGCTAAAAAGCTTTACTTAAAGTATTAGTATTATTAAAGCTTATTAGTTATATTTAATAATAATTAAAAATATTTAGCTTATAAAGCTTTAATATAATATTAGCTAGCAATTAAAAACAAGCTTTAAAAAATTATTTAAAAGCTTATAATAATTTAAAAAACTTGCTTATAAAAAGTAATAAAAACATTTAAAGCAACTTTAATATATTATATTAAAATAAAATAAAAATCTTTTTTATTAAACTTTTATTTAAGCACTAAAATAATAGGGTTTAAAAAAAAAGCTAGTAGCGCTTTTATATGTACAAATAATAAGCTTAATAAATAAAAAAACAGTAAATTAAGTGCTTAACGCTTAAAAAAAAAAAACTAGCTATAAAAATGCTTTAAAGCATATTAAAAAAAACATTTTTAAGCTATTATAAATAAAATTAATAAATAAATAAAAAGCTTTAAATATAGCACTAAAATTTTTTTTTTTTAAAAGTATATATGCTTTAATAAATAAAGTTTTTTAATTATAAACAAAATGCTTTTAAATATAAAGTTAGCAAAGCATTATAAAAGCTTTTTATGCTATAAAGTATTATTAATATTTTAAATATATATTAAAAAATTTAAGCTAAAAGCTTTTTTATATAAGCAATATATTTTAAACTACTTTATATTGCTTTATAAATATATAGCTAGCCAAAAAATAATAGCTTATATTATTTTAAACTATAGCTTTTTAAATAATATATATAAAAAGCTATATTAAAAGTTTATTTTAGCTTGTTTAAAATTAAAAGCAAACTTAGCTATAGTTATAAATAAGTTAAAAAGTATATAAAATATAGCTTAGTAGCTATTAATATTAAAAAGCTTAAAATATATAACTTAGCTAAATAAGTTAAAAAAGCATAAAAGTAAAAAAAAAAATATAAATATATTTTTTAAAGTCAACTTTAATAAGCTTGCTAACTTTAAAAAGCTTATAAAAAAAGGTATAAGCTTAGCTTTTATATTTTACTTATTTACTTTTTTATTATTAAACTTAATTAAATATAAACTTAGTATATTAAAAAAACATAATAAAAACTTTATATAAGTAGCGTAAATATTTTATTAAGCTAAAAAAGCTTTTTAAAAGCTTTGCAAGCTTTTTAGCATGCTTTAAAACTTTTTTTAAAATAGTTCTTGCTTATAACTAAAATATAAAATAGCTATATTATAAAATAGCTAAGTAGATTACTTAATAATAATAATAATAATAATAATAATAATAATAATAATAATAATAATAATAATAATAATAATAATAATAATAATAATAATAATAATAATAATAATAATAAACTATTTATTAAAAAAAGCCCTTTATAATTTATAATAAACCTTTTTATTTATTTTATTATTTATAATAAAAAGCTATTTTTATAATATAATTATTAAGCATTTATATCTAATTATATTAAATATTTTGATTATATTTAATAGCTATTAAAATATTTATAAAGCAATTTTTATTACTATTTTAATTATATTTTAATTAATAATTAGCTTTTATTATTTATTTAACTTTTAAAAATAAGTTATAAATTTTTAAAAAAAAAATTTTAAACGCTTATATATATATATTTAAATCTTTTGCTTATAGTACTAATTAATTATATAAGCTTTTATTTTTTAAACTTTATTTTATTAAAAATATTTTTTTAACTTTAATATAATTATTATATATGCTTTTTAAAAAGATTTAACATAATATCTCTTTAAAAAGTTTAATTAAATAAAAGCTATTAATCAATAATATAAAAGCTTACTATATATTTTAAAAAACTTATTTAAAAGTTTATTAGTACTAAATATTTTTTTAAAAGCAAAGCTTATAAATTAATATAATAATATTATTAGTTTTAATTTTTTATTTTATTTTAAAATATTTACAGCTATTCTAATTTATAAGCTATTTAAAAATATTTTATAAGTTTATTAAAAAAGCTAAAAAAAATTATTATTATATTTAGTATTACTTTTAATAAGTATGCTTATTTAATAAAACTTTTAAATATTATAAAGTTTTTAAAAGCTGTTATAACTATTTATTTTTAACTTATTTATTAAGCTTTTATTATTTTCATTTTAAATTTATTATTAATATTATAAATAATTTTTTCAGCTATTTTTAAATCCTTTTTTTAATATTATTATTAAATTTATATTATAAATATTTTAAAACTTATAATTTTTTAAGTTATTTATAATATTTGTTTTATTTTTAAGCTAAGTAATTTATATAATATTATAAGCTTTTTTAATAGCTTATTAAAGGCTTTATTAAGTTTATTTTTATTTTTTAAAAATTTAATATATATAATAAATATATTTGCTTTTATTACTATATACTTTATTTATTTATAATTAGTTTTACATTTTATATTATATAAATAGCTTTTTATATGCTACTATACTTAAATAAAAATAATTATATAATAAAGCTAACTATATATTATATAATATCTTGCTTTTTAAATTTAATAAGTTTTTAATTATTAATAAACCTGTTAAATATTATTATATAACTATATTTTTAGTTAAAAAAGGTTATATATAGTATATTATAGATTTTAACTATACATTAAATTCTTAGTTTTAAGTTTATATAAAGCGCTTAAAGCGCAAAAATCATATTAAACTATTTTTAAAGGCTCACTATAGTAGGTAGTAAAAATATAATAAATTAAAAGTTATGCGTACAAAGGTAAGAAAAAGTGGTAAATATGGCCAGGTTGCAAATATAGCCACAGAATATATTATTTTATTTATATAAAATAATAAGTAATAAAAATATTTACTTTAATAGAAAAATAATTTACTATTTACTTTAAATAATAATTTTTATTTTTAATACTAGTTATATAATTATTAAATATATTAATTTTTAAAAAATATTTTAAAAAAAATATTTTTATAATAATACTTTTATAAATTTTAAAATAGCATTTTATATAGCAACTAATGGCTTTTAAACTTAACATAAGCTAAAATTAATTTTTAAAAATATGTTTACTTTTATATGTAAGCAATGCTTTTTAGCTATTAAGCAATTTATAAACAAGCTATATTATTAGTATTTAATAATATTAACAAAATTAAAGCTTAAAGTTTAAATTTTTATAAACTTATATATGCTATATTTATTTACAAATATAAATAGCAAATCTTAAATATATATTTATATTATTATGATTTAATAATTTGCTTAGCTATTTTATATTTTAGTTATAAGCAAAAACTATATTAAAAAAACTTTTAAAGTATGCTAAAAAGCTTGCTACACTTTTTAAAATTTTTAAATTACTTTTTAGCTAAATAAAATATCTGTGCTGCTTATACTAAGCTTTTTTATATTTTTTTTTATATATAAACTTTATAATTAGTTAAGTTTAACTAAAAAAATAAATAAATAAAATATAAAAGCTTAGCTTACACTTTATTTTATAAGCTTTTTAAAGTTAGCAAGCTTATTAAAGTTATTTTTATAAAGCATTTTTATTTTATTTTTTGCTTTTGCACTTTTTAAGCTACTGCTAAAAGCTTTTGCAAGCTTTTTTAATTTGTTTAGCTAAGTTATGTATTATAAGCTTTTTAATATAAAAAAGCTACTAAGCTATATTTTATATGCTTTTTAGCTTATTTATAGCTATAGCTAAGTTTGCTTTTAATTTTAAGTAAGCTAAAGCAAGCTTTTAACATAGCTTTTTATACTTATTATTTAAATAGCTACAATTTAAAATAATATAAGCTGCTATTTTTTTATTAGCTATATACTTATAAAGTAATATAAAATAGCTTAAAATATACTGCTTTTATAAAAAAGCTTTTAGTTTAATTTTTTTAGTATATATTTAAAAAATTAATAATATTTTATAGTATAAAAAGCTTTTATAATGCTTTGCTAACTTTATATTTAAACCCTTTTTTTATAATTAAATAGCTTTATTTATTAAAGCATATATATTTTTATTATTTTATTTACTTTTTTTTTAATACTATATTTAAAGTTTTTTATTTATTTATTAATTCTATTTATTATAGCTTAAAAAAGCTTTTTTAAGCGCGCTTTAAAGCGCTTTTATAGCTAGTTTTTTTTTTTTAAGTGTTAAGCATTTAGTTTACTATTTTTTTATTTATTAAGCTTAGTATTTATATATATAAAAGCATTGCTAGCTTTTTTTTAAAAGCTGCTATTTTGCTGCTTAAATAAAAGTTTAAAAAAAAAATTTTAATTTTATTTTAATATAGCATAACGCATCTTACAAGTTAATTGCATACCTAGGTTAATTGCACACTTTTTTTAACTTCTATATAAACAATTTTTAACCTATTATATTTTTACTACCTATTATAGTAAGCCTTTAAAAAAAGTCTAATATTATTTTTATACTTTAAGCTTTTTATATATATTTAAAACTAAGCATTTAATGTGCAGCTAAAATTTATAATATGCTATTAACAACTTTAGCAAACTAAAAATGCAGCTATATAACTATATACAATAGCAATTTTAAAAAGCAAAAACTTATTTATTTTAAAAAGCAAGCTATTATATAATATATAGTTAACTTTATTATATAATTATTTTTGTTTAAAAATACTAATATTAAAAATATAGCTAATTAATTGTTAAAGTTATATAATAAAAAACATGTTAGCAAAAATTAAACTTTTATTTATATATAATAATAACTAGCACTTATAATTTATTTTAACTACTAAATTAATTATTAGCACATTTTATATAAAACTTTATTTAAATACTATAACTAGTTTGCTTTTATATAAAATATAATAGTAAAATATAAAGTTTAAAAAAATATATATATATAACTTTAATAAAATTATATTTATTATAAGCAAAATTTTATTTAAAATAGTTATAATTATATTTAATTATATAAAAAACTTAAAAGCAATATAATAAAGTAATTATAAATAAGTTATAATTATTTAAGCTATTTTAGTATATAATTATATTATTTTATTATATATTATTATTAAAAAATAAAAAATATTTATTATTTTAATATAAAAATATGCTTTTATAAAATATTAAGTTATTATAACTATAAAAAATAGCTAAATAATAAACAAGCAAAGTTTTAATTAAATTATATATTTTAATTAGTATATAAGTAGTTATATAAAAAGTATATATTAACTTTTAATTTTTAATAGCTATAAAAGCTATTATTTATATAATTTTAAAAAGTATTATAAAAATAAAAATATTATTATTTTTTATATGCTAGCACATTTATTATATAAGCTTTAGCTTTTTAATATTAGCTATTTTAGCTTTTTAAAATAGTTATACAAAAAAATTTTTAAATATTTAATATAAGCATATATTATATATATATTAAAAAAAAAAATTTTATTTGCATTTTTAATATGTTTAATATATTAATAATAAAAGCTAATATATAAAAAAGTTTATAAAAAGCAAAACTATTGCTATATAATTTAAAATATATTATTTTATAGCTAAAGTTTTGTTTAATTACTTTTATAATTAAAAGCTTATTAAATAGCTTGCTTTTACTTTAATAATTTATTATTTTATATAATATATAAAACGCTATATTTTAGTTATTATTTATTAAAAAGTTAATTATATAATATTAAAATAGCTTTTTAAAATAAATTAATAAATGTTTATAGTAAATTATACATAATATAATAGCTATTATATATTATTTAGCTTTATTAAAAAAAAAGGTTACAACTTTTTATATAGCAAATAATTAATTTAGTTAATGTTGCTATAATAAAAAAACTAAATTATAAAATAAAAGATTACTTTATTTAAAAAATGTAAAAAAATTATAAGCTGCTAAAGCTATTGCTATACAAAAAATAGCAAAAAGGCGTGCAAGTAGTAGTTATATAAAGAGGCAAAAAACTTGCTTGCAACGTTATAAAATATATAGCAAGCCCGGCTATAATATACAAACCTATTAAAATAAGCAAAAAATATCTAGTAAATCAGATTTTAAATAGTTTTAATTAATTTTTTGTTATATAGTTATATAAAAAATTAGTTGTATAAAAATAAAAAAAATTGTACAATTAACCTAGGTGTGCAATTAACCTATAAGATGCATTATTAAAGTTGCTTTAAAAGCTTTTATTATTTTTTATAAGCAAATTTTTAAAATTATTGCTAGCTTTTAAGCAATTTTTTAAAGCTTATTTTTTATTGCTAGCTAATATTATATTAAAGCTTTATAAGCTAAAGTACTTTTAATTATTGCTATATATAGCTAATAAGCTTTAATAATGCTAATATTTTAAGCAAAACCTTTTAGCTTAATTATTATAAGTTATTATATTATAAGCTTTTTATATAGCTTTACTAAATATATTTTTTATTTTAACTTTTTTTTAAGTTAAACTTTAAAAAATTAAATGCTTTTTTAAGCTTTATAATTGGTTTAAAAAGTATAACTTGCTTTATAAAAAGTTATTAAGCTTTTAAAAAGTATAATAGGTTGCTTTTTTTAAAACCAAATTTTATTTTATAGCGTACTCCTTGTGCTTTATAAGTATTTTAAGCTTTTTTAAGCTTTTTATAATTGTTTATAGCGCTTATAATTATTATTAAATTAGTATTATTTATAAAGCTTATTATAACAATTTTTAAGCATTGCTTAGCAAGTTTTTTATATAATATAAATATATAAAATATAAATAGTAGCAGCAATAATAATAAGCTTTATAGTACTTTTGCGCGCAATATAATAAGCTTAGCAAGCTTTTTATTAAAAAAAAAAACATTTTATAATTTATAATAAAGCTTTTTACTTAGCTTATTACTTATAATAAAAAGCTTTTTAAAAGCAAGTTGTAAATTTTTACTGCTTTTATTAATTCCTTATATATATATATTTTTAAAAGCTTTGCTTATAATGCTAATTAATAATATAAGCTTTTTTTAGTTTAAATATAACTATTATATTTACTTTTTAAAAATATTTAAAGTAATACTTTAGCAAAAAGCTTAATTAAGTAAGAGCTATTAGTTAATAATATAAAAGCTTATTATATGCTTTAAAAAACTTATTAAAAAGCTTATTAATGCTTAGCGCTTTTTATAAAAAAAGTTTATAAATTAATATAATAATATTATTAGTTTTAACTTTTTATTATATTTTAAAATATTAATAGCTATTATATTTTATAAGCTAACTAAAAGCATTTTATAAGTTTATTAAAAAAGCAAAAAAAAAATTATTAAAAAGCTTTTAACCTTTTTTTTAGTAAATAATAATAATTATTAGTTTTTTTAAATTATTTTATAAAAAAAATTATTATTATATTTAATATTACTTTTAGCAAGTATGCTTAACATATTCCACGGCTATATTTGCCACCCGGCCATATTTGCCACTTTTTCTTACCTTTGTAGGCATAACTTTTGATCTGCTATATCTTTACTACCTACTATAGTAGGCCTTTAAAAAGAGTCTAATATTATTATTGCGCTTTAAGCGATTTATATAAACCCAAAACTAAATATTTAATGCGCAGCTAAAATTTATAATATACTATATATAACCTTTTTTAACTAAAAATGCGGTTATATAATAATATTTAATAGGTTTACTAATAGTTAAAAACTTATTAAATTTAAAAAGCAAGCTATTGTATAATATATACTTAACTTTGTTGCGTAATTATTTTTACTTAAGCATAGTAGTATTAAAAATATAGCTAACTAATTATTAAAGTTATATAATAAAAAATATATTAATAAAAACTAAACTTTTACTTTTATATAATAATAACTAGCTTTTATAATATATTTTAATTGCTAAATTAATTACTAGCACGTTTTATATAAAAATTTATTTAAATATTGCAAATAGTTTGCTTTTATATAAAATATAATAGCAAAATATAAAGTTTAAAAAAAATATATATATAACTTTAATAAAACTAAATTTATTATAAGCAAAATTTTGTTTAAAATAGTTATAACTATATTTAATTATATAAAAAACTTAAAAGTAGTATAACAAGGCAATTATAAATAAGCTATAGTTATTTAAGCTATTTTATTATATAGCTATATTGTTTTGCTATATATTATTATTATAAAAAAAAACTATTTGTTGTTTTAATATAAAAACACTTTATTGCTTAATAGTTAAGTTATTATAACTATAAAAAATAGCTAAATAATAAATAAGCAAGGTATTAATTAAGTTTAATATTTTAATTAATATATAAGTAGTTATATAAAAAGTATATATTAACTTTTAATTTTTAATAGCTATAAAAGCTATTATTTATATAATTTTAAAAAGTATTGCAAAAATAA
>Ga0247782_1000506_pt1 | contig 20642 bp, 5 predicted proteins | sample UWRJL019104C5_FD_179928 | JGI IMG/M metagenome (GOLD analysis project Ga0247782, IMG submission 179928) | Plant litter microbial communities from Arlington Agricultural Research Station in Wisconsin, United States - UWRJ-L019-104C-5 | ecosystem: Environmental > Terrestrial > Plant litter >...
TGATAAAATTAAAAAATAAAAAAAAAAAAAAAAAAGCTAGACAATAAATGTAAACTTTTAAATAAATTAAGTTTATAGCAGCTTATATTATTTTATTTATAGACCTAGCAATAAAAGTATATTAAAAAAATAATATTATTTTTAAAAATATTTACTATAAAAAACCAAAAATATTAGTTTAAGTTAAACTAGTTATTTAAATAAATATATTAACTTTATAAAACTAGCAATTAAAATTAAAAATAAATTTTATTAGTATTAATAAAAAATAATAATAATATAATAACAAAAATAACTAAAAAAATTAAAACTAATAATAAAAAAATATAGTTATATAATAATTTTATTAGCTTTAATATACCTAATAAAAAAAATAAAATAAAATAAAAATAATAAGAAAAACTTTAAATGCTTTAAATATTATAAAAAAAGCATTATATAAAAAATTGGTATAAGAAATTAAAAAATGCGCTAGTTTTAAAAGCAATTAAACTAGTATTTATAATAAATTAAAAAAATAACTAACTTAAATTATTATTATAAAAAGTTTAATAATAAAAACAAAACTAAAAAGCATATTTTTTATATATATAATTTTTTTTAAAAATAATAAAAATAAAAACTTATAAAAAATAACTAGTAATATATTAAAAATATTATAATATATATAAAACATATAAATAAAACTTTATTATAAATATAAAAATGTTTGCACTTAACTATTAAAGTTATTATTAAAAAAAACTAAATAGTATAGAAAATATTATAACTATATAAATTTTTTATTATAATAAATATTAAATAAAGTGTAAATATAAAAATTAAATTAATTAACTATATATAATATATTTAACTTAAATATATTATTATATATATTAATAACAAAAAAAATTTAAAAAGTTACAAAAATTTAAAAACCTTTAATTAAACCAAAAATTTTTAAATATATTTTAAAAAAATATTTAAATACTTATAGCTAATAATAAAACTATAGTATATAAAAACAATTTTACTTATTAATAGTTATTAGTAAAATTAAAAAAATATTAAAATATATAGTTTAAAATAGCAAGAAAATATATTAAAAAGAAAACTTTTTTCACAAAATGTTTTTATATAACTATATAATTATAAAGCATAAAAAAAGCAATTTTATAAAAAAAATATAATTAGCTTATAATAAAAAACTAAAAATAAATAAAATTTTACAAAACTTTAATTAATTATAAACAAAAAAAAATTTAATAAGCTTATAATATTAAAATTAAAGCTAAAACTAAAATTAAATATAAGTTTAAATTTAGTAGCTTTAACAAAGAATGCTTAGCTAAAAAAAACTAAAACTATAAGCAAAACTAATATTAAACAAATATAAATTAAGTAAAAAATAATTTAATAATTTTTTTAATAACGCATCCTACGGGTTAATTGCACACCTTTTTTTTTATACAAAAAACGTTCGTGCGCAACTTTATAACTTGGCCAATACTAATACTATAATAATATAAATAGTACCAGTTAATTCTTAACTAAATAAAGAGTTTAAATATAATTTTTTTTATATTTAAAATATTTTTATTTAGCAAGTTATAAAGTAATACGCTAAGCAAAGATTATATAATTTTTAGCAGAAATTATATTATAGTATAAATATTATAATAATATATAACTTATTTAATATTAAAGTAATTAAATTTTAAAAAATACTACTAAATTTTTTATTTTGATAAAAATATTATAGTTATATTTATATTATTATATAATTAAAATTAATAAAGTTATAAATTTATACATAGACTTTTTTATTAAAATCTTTTTAATAATTCTTGCTTATTTAATGCTGTAATAACTTGCTAAATATAAATGCTATAAATATAAAAAAATTATATTTAAACTTGTTTTTTAGTTATAAATTAATTAGAACTTTTTATATTATTATAGCATTAATATTGGCCAAGGTATAAAGTTGCGCACAAACGTTTTTTTTATGCGAAAAAAAGAGTTAAATATAGTTGTGGAATACATTATATAATAATTATAATATTATTTTAAAGTGATTTTTTATTTTAATAGATTTATTATAAATATATAATATATCCTATAGGTTAATTGCACACCTAGGTTAATTGCACACTTTTTTTAACCTTTATATAAACAATTTTTTATAACTTAATTATACAATAAAAAATTAATTAAAACTATTTAAAATTTAATTTACTAAATATTTTTTGCTTATTTTAATATGTTTATATATTATAGCTAGGCTTGCTATATATTTTATAGTATTGCGTATAAGTTTTTAGCTTTTTTATATAACTATTATTTATATGTCTTTTTTTTAATTTTTGTATAGCAGCTGCTTTAATAGCTTATAACTTTTTTATATTTTATATATAAAGTAATTTTTTATTTTATAACCTTGTTTTTTTTATATAGCAATATTAACTAATTAATTGTTTACTATATAAAAAGTTATAACCTTTTTTTTAATAAAGCTAAATAATATATAATAGCTATTATATTATATATAATTTACTATATACTTTTAATAATATATATTAGCAAGCTATTTTAATATTATATAATAAAATATTTAATAAATATAAACTAAAATATTATATTTTATATATTATTTAAAGTAATAAATTGCTAAAGTAAAAGTAAGCTATTAAATAAAGCTTTAATTATAAAAATAATTAAATAAAAATTTAGCTAAGCAATAATATATTTTAAGTTATATAGTATTAATTTTACTTTTTAAAAACTTTTTTATATGTTAGCTTTTATTATTAATACTTTAAATATATTAAAAAATGCAAATAAAAAATCTTTTTTTAATATATATATAATATATGCTTATATTAAGTATTTAATTTTTTTTTTTATATAATTATTTTAAAAAGCTAAAAAAACTAATATTAAAAAGCTAAAGCTTATATAATAAATATATTAGCATATAAAGTATAATAATATTAATATTTTTGCCATACTTTTTAAAATTATATAAATAATAGCTTTTATAGCTATTAAAAATTAAAAGTTAATATATATTTTTTATATAACTACTTATATATTAATTAAAATATTAAACTTAATAAATACTTTGCTTATTTATTATTTAGCTATTTTTTATAGTTATAATAATTTAACTATTAAGTAATAAAGTGCTTTTATATTAAAATAATAAATAGTTTTTTTTTGCAATAATAATATATAGCAAAATGATATAGCTATATAATAAAATAGCTTAAATAACTATAACGTATCCTACAGGTCAATTGCACACCCAGGTCAATTGCACACTTTTTCTGACCTCCGTACAAACAATCTTTAACCTATTATATTTTTACTGCACATTACAATAGGCCTTTAAAAAAAGTCTAATATTATTTTTGCACTTTAAGCCCTTTATACAAACTTAAAACTAAGCGTTTAACGCACAGCTAAAATTTATAATGTACTATTAATAACTTTAGCAAACTAAAAATATAGCTATATAACTATATATAATAATAACCTTAAAAAGCAAAAACTTATTAAATTTAAAAAGCAAGCTATTATATAATATATACTTAACTTTGTTATGCAATTATTTTTACTTAAACATAATAGTGTTAAAAATATAGCTAACTAATTATTAAAGTAATGCAATAAAAGACACGTTAGCAACAACTAAACTTCTTTTTTTATATAACAATAACTAGCCTTTATAATATGTTTTAATTGCTAAATTAATTACTAGCGCGTTTTATATAAAAATTTGTTTAAATATTATAAGTAGTTTGCTTTTATATAAAATATAATAGCAAAATATAAAGTTTAAAAAAAAATATATATATAACTTTAACAAAACTAAATTTATTATAAAGAAAATTTTATTTAAAATAGTTATAACTATATTTAATTATATAAAAACTTTAAAAGCAGTATAGTAAAGCAATTATAAATAAGTTATAATTATTTAGGCTATTTTATTATATAGCTATGTTGTCTTGCTATATATTATTATTGCAAAAAAAAACTATTTATTATTTTAATATAAAAGCACTTTATTGCTTAATAGTTAAGTTATTATAACTATAAAAAATAGCTAAATAATAAATAAGCAAGGTATTAATTAAGTTTAACATTTTAATTAATATATAAGTAGTTATATAAAAAGTATATACTAACTTTTAATTTTTAATAGCTATAAAAGCTATTATTTATATAATTTTAAAAAGTATTGCAAAATAATAATATTATTATACTTTATATACTAGCATATTTATTATATAAGCTTTAGCCTTTTAATATTAGCTGTTTTAGCCTTTTAAAACAGTTATATAAAAAAAAAATTAAATATTTAATATAAGTATATATTATATATATATTAAAAGAAGATTTTTTATTTGTATTTTTTAATGCGTTTAACGCGTTAATAATAAAAGCTAACGTATAAAAAAGTTTTTAAAAAGCAGAATTAGTACTATATAACTTAAAATATATTATTGCTTAGCTAAATTTTTATTTAACTACTTTTATAATTAAAGCTTTATTAAATAGCTTGGTTTTACTTTAGCAATCTATTACTTTAAACAATATATAAAACATAATATTTTAGTTTATATTTGTTAAATATTTTATTATATAATATTAAAATAGCTTGCTAATATATATTATTAAAAATATATAGCAAATTATATATAGCACAATAGCTATTATATATTATTTAGCTTTATTAAAAAAAAAAGTTATAACTTTTTGTACAACAAACAACTAACTTAGTTAATATTGCTATATAAAAAAAACAAAATTATAAAATAGAAAATTATTTTATATACAAAATATAAAAAAGTTATAAGCTGCTAAGGTAGCTGTTATGTAAGAAATAGCAAAAAAGCGTGCAAGTAGTAATTATATAAAAAGGCAAAAAACTTGTGCGCAAAGCTATAAAATATGCAGTAAGCCTGGCTATAATATGCAAACATGTTAAAATAAACAAAAAACGTTTAATAAATCAGATTTTAAATAGTTTTAATTAATTTCTTATTATATAGTTAAGTTATAAGAAATTGTTTATATAGAGGTTAAAAAAAGTATGCAATTAACTTAGGTATATAATTAACCTATAAAATATATTAGCTTATTTATAATTGCTTTACTATATTATTTTTAAGCTTTTTATATAATTAAATATAGTCATAACTATTTTAAATAAAACTTTGCTTATAACAAATTTAGTTTTATTAAAGTTATATATATATTTTTTTTTAAACTTTATATTTTGCTATTATATTTTATATAAAAGTAAACTATTTATAATATTTAAATAAATCTTTATATAAAATGCGCTAATAATTAATTTAGCAATTAAAACGTATTATAAAAGCTAATTATTATTATATAAAAAAAAAAGTTTAATTTTTACTAACATATTTTTTATTATATAACTTTAACAATTAGTTAGCTATATTTTTAAAATTATTATACCTAAGTAAAAATAATTATATAATAAAGTTAAATATATATTATATAATAGCTTGCTTTTTAAATTTAATAAGTTTTTACTTTTTAAAGTTGCTACTATATATAATTATATAGCTATATTTTTAGTTTGCTAAAATTATTAATAGTATATTATAAATTTTAGCTGCGCATTAAATGCTTAGTTTTAGGTTTATATAAAAGGCACAAAGTGCTAAAATAATATTAAACTTTTTTTAAAGGCCTATTATAATATATAATAAAAATATAATAGGTTAAAGATTGTTTATATAAAGGCTAAAAAAAAGTGTATAATTAACTTAGGTGTGCAATTAACTTATAAAATACGTTAATTTATTTATAAATATTAATATTGCTTATAAATAATAAAACAAGCTTTATTATTTTATTATTATATGCTTAATTATAAATAGGTATAATTAATAAACTAACTTAATAAACTAAATAAAAATTAATTTAAACTATATTTTTTAATAATTTAATTAATAAAATACCTTTATTAATTAAGCTTTTTAAACTAAAATAATTAATTTTTAGTTAATAAATAAAAAGTTAATTTATATTATATTTATATAAGTTTTAATACTAAACCTTAATATTTATAACTTATTATTTTTAATAAAAAAAATAAAAGTATTAAATTTAAACTAAATTAAACCTTAAACTTTAATCAATAACTTGCAAAAAAAATAGTATAACGTATCCCACAAGTCAATTGCACACCCGGGTCGATTGCACACTTTTTTTCTCATACAAAAAACGTCCGTGCGCAACATTATAACTTGGCCAATACTAATGCTATAACAATATAAATAGTACTAGTCCATTTCTAACTAAATTTCAAGTTTAAATATGATTTTTTTATATTTATAATATTTTTATTTAGAAAGTTATTAAGGTCGTAAATAAACAAGGATTATTAAAAAGATCTTGGCAAAAAGGGCCGTGCGTAAATTTATAACTGTATTAATTTTAGTCGTACAATAATAAAAATATAACCATTAGATTTCTATTAAAATAAAGAATCTAGTAGTATTTTTTTTATTTTAATTACTTATATATTAAACCAGTTATATAGTATTATAGTCTTTATACTATAATATAATCCTTGCTAAAAATTATATAGTCCCTGCTTAGCGTATTGCTTAATAACTTTCTAAATAAAAATATTATAAATATAAAAAAATCATATTTAAACTCGTTATTTAGTTAGGAATCGACTAGTACTATTTATATTGTTATAGCATTAGTATTAGCCAAGTTATAATGTTGCGCACGGACGTTTTTTGTATGAGAAAAAAACTGTGCAATCGACCCGGGTGTGCAATTGACCTGTGGGATACGTTAGCTAATTTTATTAAAATAATAAAAATAATTTGTTTTTTTAAACTAAAATATAATAAATAAATTATAATAAAAATATTTTGCTTTTAATATAAATTAAAAAAGTATTATAACTATTATTTTTAAGAGTAATTAATTTAAAGCTTATAATATAATAGCTTAAAAAGATTTTAAAATATTAGCATTATTTATAATGTTAGTAAACATAATACTATATATTAAAATAAAGCTAAAGCTTAAAAATTATTTTTTAATATTTAAGTAACGTATCTTACGGCGATATTTAATACTTTTTTCCCTATACAAAAAACGTCTGTGCGCAACTTTATAACTTAGCTAATATTAATGCTATAATAATATAAATAATATTAATTGATTTATAAATAAAAAACGAGTTTAAATACGATTTTTTAATATTTATAGTATTTTTATTTAGTATATTATTAAATAATACGCTAAACAAAAATTATATAATTTTTAACAAAGATTATATTATAGTACAAATGTTATTAAATTAAATAACTTGTTTAATATTAAAGTAATTAACTTAAAAAAAATATTATTAGATTTTTTATTTTAATAAAAAGCTAATAATAATATTTATATTATTATATAATTAAAAATAATAAATTTATAAATTTACACACAGACCTTTTTACTAAAATCTTTTTAATAATCTTTGTTTATTTAATACCTTAATAACTTGTTAAATAAAAATTTTATAAATTAATTAGTACTATTTATATTATTATAGCATTAATATTAGATAAGTTATAAAGTTGCGCACGGACGTTTTTTATATAGAAAAAAAAGTGTGCAATTTATTTAGGTGTGTAATTAACCTATAGGATACGTTATAAATTATGAAAATATTATTATAAAAGCTAGCAAAAATATTTATATTAATTTATAAAATATTAAAACAATTATTAATTAAAAATTTAAAAACTTTATTAATATAAAAGCTATTTATTTTTTTAAGCTTATATAATTTTATTTATATATTTATATATTATGCTAGCATTTTTGCTATTCTTTTTATTTACTTACTAAAAAAAGATTCATATAAAAAAAAAGCCTTTAATAAAATAAAAAAGATAGTAGTTATAGCTTTAATACTATTTATTTTTTGTTTTAAAGCATTAATTAAACTAAATGTTAATATTTTTTATTTAAATTGTACTTAAAAATATATATTTCATGATAATAAAAAATAATATTTAAAAGCTAATTAAATATTTTTTTAAAATAATAATTCTAGCAAAAAAAATATATTTAATAAAAAAATAAAAACTATTAGCTATAATATAAACAATTAAATATTTTTATAATTACTAAATATTATATATTAGTTTATTATTTAACTAAAAAATATTAATATAGGTTTTAATATATTATTTTAAAAAATATTTAATCTTTTTATAGTTAAAGCTAAAAAGTAATAAGGTAAAGCTTAAAATTTTAAAATTTTAAAAACTATAAAATAATTATTTTTAAATTAATAATTAATTTTATATATTTAAAACAAATAAAATATCATATTTTATAGCTATATTTAATACTTGGCTATATTTAATATATTTTTTTTTATATAAAAAACGTTTGTACATAACTTTATAACTTAGCTAATACTAATGCTATAATAATATAAATAGTATTAATAAATTTATAACTAAATAATAAGATTAAATATAATTTTTTTATATTTATAGTATTTTTATTTAGCAAGTTATAAAGCAATACGCTAAGTAAAGATTATATAATTTTTAATAAGGATTATATTATAGTATAAATATTATAATAAAATTGTTAGGTTCCTTATAGGCCTGCCCTTACATAGCGCATGTTATGCGTACAAGTTAGCAACTAGCCAGCTTTTATATCTTTTAGCGCAGTGGTATAATTTAGATCCTAACAAGTAGTGCCCACTATCTAAGTTTTGTTGCCTTCTTATTATTATACTGCTTATATTTTATTAGCAAGGGCGCATGCAGTTGTGCATGCGTACTGGCTAGCCACAAGGCCCTACTAACTTGCAACTGCGTAGGTAATGCCTTAAAAGATGCAACTAAGACCTTAAAAAGCTTTTAGATTAAAACAAGGCGTAGGCGTTATAGCTTTTCCTATACACATAGCAAGGTGCAGCCTAAAGAGCAAGTTAACATATACAATGTGCGGAGAGACCTACATCTTTTGTTAAAAGGGGGGGGGACTTGTTAGGTTTTTTATAGGCCCGCCCCTATATAGCGCACGTTATGCGTACAAGTTGGCAACTAGCTAGCTTTTATACTTTTTATTACAGTGGTATAATTTAGATTCTAAAAAAAATTCAAATTAAAAAAAATTCTACTAGATTTTTTATTTTAATAAAAATTTAATGGTTATATTTATATTATTATAAAATTAAAATTAATAAAGTTATAAATTTATATATAAACCTTTTTGCTAAAATCTTTTTAATAATTTTTGCTTATTTAATATATTTATAACCTGCTAAATAAAAGTACTATAAATATAAAAAAAATTATATTTAATCTTATTATTTAGTTATAAATCTATTAGTACTATTTATATTATTATAGCATTAGTATTAGCTAAGTTATAAAGTTGCGCACAAACATTTTTTATATAAAAAAAAAAGTATTAAATATAGCTATAAAATATATTATTTTAAAACAAAATAATATATCCCATAGGTTAATTATACACTTTTTTTCCCATATAAAAAACGTCCGTGCGCAACATTATAACTTGGCCAATACTAATGCTATAATAGTATAAATAGTACCAGTCGATTCCGAACTAAATAACAAGTTTAAATATGATTTTTTAATATTTATAGTATTTTAATTTAGTAGGTTATTAAGGTCGCAAATAAACAAGGATTATTAACAAAATTTTAGCAAAAAAAGCTGTGCGTAAATTTATAACTCTATTAATTTTAGTTGTATAATAATAAAAATATAACTATTAAATTTCTATTAAAATAAAAAATCTAGTAGTATTCTTTTTATTTTAATTACTTATATATTTAACTAGTTATATAGTATTATAATATTTGTACTATAATATAATCCTTATAAAAAATTATATAATCTTTGCTTAGCGTATTGCTTAATAACTTGCTAAATAAAAATCTTGTAAATATAAAAAAATTATATTTAAACTTGTTTTTTAGTTAAAAATCGACTAGTACTATTTATACTATTATAGTATTAGTATTGGCTAAGTTATAATGTTGCGCACGGACGTTTTTTGTATAGGAAAAAAAGTGTGCAATTGACCTAGGTGTGCAATTAACCTATAGGATACGTTATATAATAATATTATTATAACTATAATAATTATAAATAAAATAAAATATTAAGCTTTTTTTATTTATTAATTATATAAACAAAAATATAGTAATATATATAAGTTATTAATAAATTTATACTAAAAAATAATATAAATATAATTATATTTAAATATATATTAATAATTTTAGTTAACTAATAATAAATATATTTAGCTAAAAATTAAATATTATAAAAATATTAAACATATCCCACGGCTATATTTGCCACCCGGCTATATTTGCTACTTTTTCTCACCTTTGTACGCATAACTTTTAATCTGCCATATCTTTACTACCCACTATGGTAGGCCTTTGGAAAGAGTTTGATATTATTTTTGTGCTTTAAGCAATTTATATAAACTTAAAACTAAGTATTTAACGCGCAGCTAAAATTTATAATATATTATATATAACCTTTTTTAATTAAAAACGCAGTTATATAATAATATTTAATAGGTTTACTAATAATTAAAAACTTATTAAATTTAAAAAGCAAGCTATTATATAATATATACTTAACCTTGTTATATAATTGTTTTTATTTAGGCATAGTAGTACTAAAAATATAGCTAACTAATTGCTAAAGTTATGCAACAAAAAATATATTAGCAAAAACTAAACTTTTACTTTTATATAATAATAACTAGCCCTTATAATATATTTTAATTGCTAAATTAATTATTAGCGCGTTTTATATAAAAATTTATTTAAATATTATAAGTAGTTTGCTTTTATATAAAATATAATAGCAAAATATAAAGTTTAAAAAAAGAATATATATAACTTTAACAAAACTAGATTTGTTATAAGCAAAATTTTGTTTAAAATAGTTATAACTATATTTAATTATATAAAAGACCTAAAAGTAGTATAGCAAAGCAATTATTAATAAGCTATAGTTATTTAAGCTGTTTTATTATATAGCTATATTATTTTACTATATATTATTGTTGCAAAAAAAAACTATTTGTTGTTTTAGTATAAAAGCACTTTATTGCTTAATAGTTAAGTTGTTATAATTATAAAAAATAGCTAAATAATAAATAAGCAAAGTATTAATTAAGTTTAATATTTTAATTAATATATAAGTAGTTATATAAAAAGCATATATTAACTTTTAATTTTTAATAACTATAAAAGCTATTATTTATATAATTTTAAAAAGTATTATAAAAATAATAATATTATTATGCTTTATATGCTAGCATATTTATTATATAAGCTTTAGCTTTTTAATATTAATTATTTTAGCTTTTTAAAATAATTATATAAAAAAAAAATTAAATACTTAATATAAACATATATTATATATATATTAAAAAAAGATTTTTTACTTATATTTTTTAATACGTTTAACGCGTTAATAATAAAAGCTAACATATAAAAAGGTTTTTAAAAAGTAAGATTAGTATTATATAACTTAAAATATATTATTACTTAGCTAAATTTTTGTTTAACTATTTTTATAATTAAAGCTTTATTTAATAGCTTGCTTTTATTTTAGCAATCTATTACTTTAAACAATATATAAAATATAATATTTTAGTTTAACGTATCCCACGGCCATATTTGCCACCCGGCCATATTTGCCATTTTTTTTCCCATACAAAAAACGTCTGTGCGCAACATTATAACTTGGCCAATACTAATACTATAATAATATAAATAGTACCAATCAATTCCTAACTAAATAGCGAGTTCAAATATGATTTTTTTATATTTATAGTATTTTTATTTAGCATATTATTAAGCAATAAGCTAAGCAGGGATTATATGATTTTTAGCAGGGATTATATTATAGTACAAATACTACAATACTATATAACTAGTTTAATATAGAACTAATTAAAATAAAAAAAATACTACTAGATTCCTTATTTTATTAGGAATTTAATGGTTATATTTTTATTATTGTACCATTAAAAATAATAGAGTTATAAATTTACGCACAGACCTTTTTGCCAAGATTTCTTTTAATAATCCTTGTTTATTTACCACCTTAATAACCTACCAAATAAAAATACTATAAATATAAAAAAATCATATTTAAACTCGCTATTTAGTTAGGAATCGATTAGTGCTATTTATATTGTTATAGCATTAGTATTGGACAAGTTATAATGTTGCGCACGGACGTTTTTTGTATAGGAAAAAAAATGGCAAATATGGCCGGGTGGCAAATATGGCCGTGGGATACGTTATATTTATTAAACATTTTATTATATAATGTTAAAATAGCTTGCTAATATATATTATTAAAAGTATATAGTAAATTATATATAGTATAACAGCTATTATATATTGTTTAGCTTTATTAAAAAAAAAGGTTGCAACTTTTTATATAGCAAACAACTAACTTAGTTAATATTGCTATATAAAACAAACAAAATTATAAAATAAAAGATTATTTTATATACAAAATATAAAAAGGTTATAAGCTGTTAGAGCAGCTGCTGCGCAAAAAATAGCAAAAAGGCGTACAAGTAGTAGTTATATAAAAAGGCAAAAAACTTGCGCGCAACGCTATAAAATATGCAGTAAGCCTAGCTATAATGTGTAAACATGTTAAAATAAAAAAAAAACATTTAGTAAATCTAATTTTAAATAGTTTAAATTGATTTTTTATTGTACGGTTAAGTTATAAGAGATTGTTTGTATAAAGGTAAGAAAAAGTGGCAAATATGGCCGGGTAATAAATATGGCTATAGAATATATAATATATATATATTACTTTTTAAAATTATTAAAAATATAAAACTTTTAATTTAAATATTTATAGGTAAAATTAATATATTATTAAAAATAAAATATTAATATAGTATTAATTTTATTTATAGACCTAAAAAATAATTAATATTACTAATTAAAAAGTAAATTAATATTAATACTTTTATATTAAAAAATATTAAAATAATTAATATTTGCATTTATTTATTTTAAATTTTATTTATAATATTTTTTAACATTTATTAATATATTATTAATAAAATATTATTAAATTATAATTTTTTAACTTTTTATTATTTTTATTACTTACAATATTAAATATATAGTATTTTAAAAGCTAGTATATAATTTAATTAAATAATTAAATAAGTTTAAATAAAATATTTTAAATAGTAAAAGTTATTAAAAAAATATAAAAAAAATAAGCAAACAAAAAACGCTATCTTATAAACTTTAATATAATTAATAAAATATTTTAAAAAAAAAAGTTTTATTATATAAGTACTTATAATAAAACTAGATTTTTTATAAATTAGTTTTTATAAAATAAAATAAAAAGCTTTATATTAAATTTACTAATAGTTATAAGAATTTTTTTTATATTAATAGTTTAAAAAAGCTAATAAAAACTTTTTATTATAATAAACTTAATTTTTATTAAAGCTTAAAAAAATAAAAAGTTATAAAAACTTTATAGTTTAAGCTTACTTGTTAAATTTAAAATTTAAAATATTAAGTTTTTAATAAAGCTATAATTTTAATAAAATATAATATTTAGCAAAAAATTTTAAAAACTTATTAGCTAAGCTATAAAAGTTTTATAATAATAACTTAATTATATTTAGCTTGCTATAATAACTTAAAGCATAAATAAAGTAGTAATTGCTAACAAATTTACTATTAACTATTTTAATTATAATATAAATAAATAATAAACTAAAATAATATAACATATCCTACGGCCATATTTGCCACCTGGCCATATTTGCCACTTTTTCTTACCTTTGTACGCATAACTTTTAATCTACTATATTTTTACCACCTACTATAGTAGGCCTTTAAAAAGAGTTTAATATTATTTTTGCGCTTTAAGCAATTTGTACAAACCTAAAACTAAGTATTTAACGCGCAGCTAAAATCTATAATACACTATATATAACCTTTTTTAATTAAAAACATAGTTATATAATAATATTTAATAGGTCTACTAATAATTAAAAACTTATTAAATTTAAAAAGTAAGCTATTATATAATATATACTTAACTTTATTATATAATTATTTTTATTTAAGCATACTAGTATTAAAAATATAGCTAACTAATTGCTAAAGTTATGCAACAAAAAATATGTTAGCAAAAACTAAACTTTTACTTTTATATAATAATAACTAGCCTTTATAATATATTTTAATTGCTAAATTAATTACTAGCGCGTTTTATATAAAAATCTATTTAAATATTATAAGTAGTTTGCTTTTATATAAAATATAATAATAAAATATAAAGTTTAAAAAAAAAATATATATAACTTTAATAAAACTAGATTTGTTATAAGCAAAATTTTGTTTAAAATAGTTATAACTATATTTAATTATATAAAAGACCTAAAAGTAGTATAGCAAAGCAATTATAAATAAGCTATAGTTATTTAAGCTATCTTATTATATAGCTATATTATTTTACTATATATTATTGTTGCAAAAAAAAACTATTTGTTGTTTTAGTATAAAAGTACTTTATTGCTTAATAGTTAGGTTATTATAACTATAAAAAATAGCTAAATAATAAATAAGTAAAATATTAATTAAGTTTAACATTTTAATTAATATATAAGTAGTTATATAAAAAGTATATACTAACTTTTAATTTTTAATAGCTATAAAAGCTATTATTTATATAATTTTAAAAAGTATTACAAAAATAACAATATTATTATACTTTATATGCTAGCATATTTATTATATAAGCTTTAGCTTTTTAATATTAGCTATTTTAGCTTTTTAAAATAGTTATATAAAAAAAAAATTAAATACTTAATGTAAGCATATATTATACATATATTAAAAAAAAAATTTTTACTTATATTTTTTAATGCGTTTAATATGTTAATAATAAAAGCTAACATATAAAAAGGTTTTTAAAAAGCAGAATTAGTACTATATAACCTAAAATATATTATTACTTAGCTAAATTTTTGTTTAACTACTTTTATAATTAAAGCTTTATTTAATAGCTTACTTTTACCTTAGCAATTTATTACTTTAAATAATATATAAAACATAATATTTTAGTTTATATTTATTAAACATTTTATTATATAATATTAAAATAGCTTGCTAATATATATTATTAAAAGTATATAGCAAATTATATGTAGCGCAATAGCTATTATATATTGTTTAGCTTTGTTAAAAGAAAAGGTTGCAACTTTTTATATAGCAAACAATTAACTTAGTTAACATTGCTATATAAAAAAAACAAAATTATAAAATAAAAAATTACTTTATATATAAAATATAAAAAAGTTATAAGCTGCTAAGGCAGCTGCTGCGTAAAAAATAGCAAAAAGGCGTATAAGTAGTAGTTATATAAAGAGGCAAAAAACTTGCGCGCAACGCTATAAAATATATAGCAAGCCTAGCTATAATGCGCAAACATATTAAAATAAAAAAAAAACATTTAATAAATCTAATTTTAAATAGTTTAAATTAATTTTTTGTTATATAGTTAAGTTATAAAAGATTATTTGTACAAAGGTGAGAAAAAGTAGCAAATATGGCTGGGTAGCAAATATAGCTATAGGATATGTTATAATTACTGCTATAAATAACTTTAATCTAGCTTGCAACTATATTTTAGTTTTAATAAAAAAATATAATAAATATATTATAACTAACATATCCTATAGGTTAATTGCACACCTAGGTTAATTACACACTTTTTTTCCTATATAAAAAACGTTTGTGCGCAACATTATAACTTAACCAATACTAATGCTATAATAATATAAATAGTACCAGTTAATTCCTAACTAAATAATAAGTTTAAATATAATTTCTTTTATATTTATAATATTTTTATTTAGCAAGTTATTAAGCAATACGCTAAGCAAAGATTATATAATTTTTAGCAAAGATTATATTATAGTATAAATATTAAAATACTACATAACTAGTTTAATATATAAGTAATTAAAATAAAAAAAATACTGCTAGATTTTTTATTTTAATAAAAATTTAATAGTTATATTTTTATTATTATATAACTAAAATTAATAAAGTTATAAATTTACGCACAGCCTTTTTTGCTAAGATTTTTTTAATAATCCTTATTTATTTACAACCTTAATAACCTACTAAATAAAAATATTATAAATAAATAAAAATTAAATTTAAACTTATTATTTAGTTAAAAATTAACTAGTACTATTTATATTATTATAGCATTAGTATTAGCCAAGTTATAATATTGCGCACAAACGTTTTTTATATAGCAAAAAAAGTATGCAATTAACCCGGGTGTGCAATTAACCCATAAAATACGTTATATAAAATATAAAACAAATAACTAAATATAATTTTATTAATAATATAACTTATTTTTTATTAATTTACTATAACCTTACTATATATAATTTTGTATATATATTATTATAAGCTTTGTTTTCTTTCTTTTTAATTAAAAATCTTTGCTTATAAAATTAATATATGCTTTAATGCTTACCTAATAATTATAATATTTAACAGCCATTTTATATAAAACGTTATATAAACCTATATTAAAATAATATATTTTACTTTTTAAGAAAAAAAAAAATTTATATTATTTTTTTTATTAAGTTATAATATATATATATATTTTCTTATATTAAAAATTAAGTTATTTATTAAACAAAAAAAAATTTTATATATAAAATATATTAATTTAAAACTTAATATATAGCTTTAAAAAATTTATTATTATTATTATTATTTAACTTAGTTAGTTATACTTTATATAATAAATTTTTTTTTAAATTACGTTGTTTTTTTACTAATGTTAATAATAAAATAAATATTAATTCTTATTATTTAATATAATAATTTATGTTTATATTTATACCTTAATGTTTTGCTATATATATATTTATAGTATAACATATAATATTAATTTATTTTGCAAAGATATAATAAAAAAAAAAAGTTTTAATGCAAAATAAAGTTAATACTTAACTAGCCTAAGTTGCAAGCGCGTTAAGTATTAAGAAACAAGGCTCTTAGGTATAACTAATCTATTGCTAAAGATCTATAGATAAGGAAGTAAAAAGAAAGAAACTTTACAATATATAATATTGTGGGATTTTCTTATTATAAAAGGGCAGGTCATGTAACTATAGGTTAATAAGTACTTAGGCTTAATAAGCTTAATAAGCTCTTTAGCTTATTAAAGCTATTTGCATAGCTCTGCTATTGTAGCTCTAAGCTATTAATGGACCTGACCTAGGCTTGCACCTTTTATAACTGCTTATAGTTTTTAACCATGAAAAAACTATATATAAAAAAAGTAAAAATATAAAATAAACTTATTATATAATATTTAAATAGCTATATTTTATAAATATTGCTTTATTTTTAAATTATTAAAAGTTGTTATATTTTTATTTAATTATTAAAATAAAATTATAAACGTTTATCTCTTTATATAGCTTTAAATATTATAAAGTAAGCAATAAAAGTTATTTTATATATATATAATTTTTAATATTTTTTTTTAGCATTTAAATAATCTAATAAGTTTTTTTATTAATTTATTATAATATAAAGTTGTTAAAATATTAATTATTATAAAGTGTAAGTTTTAGCTGTTTTAAGTAAGTTATAAAAGGTGCAGGCTTAGGTCAAGTTAATTAATAGCTTAGAGCTATAATAGCAGAGCTATGCTATGCAAATAGCTTTAATAAGCTAAAGAGCTTATTAAGCTTATTAAACCTAAGTACTTTTTAACTTATAGTTACTTAACCTTCCTTTTTATAATAAGAAAATCTTATAATGTTATATATTATAAAGTTTTTTTTTTTTTACTTTTTTATTTATAGATTTTTAGCAATAGATTAGTTATACTTAAAAGCATTGTTTTTTTAAAGTAACGTGCTTGCAACTATTTATAGATTTTATATGTTTAATAAAGCACTAAGATTGCTTTTAAATATTTTTTTAAATTTAAATTTAAATAAAAATAATAAGCTTTAATTATTTAAAGCTTAGCTATTAATTAAAATAGCAAAAATATTTAAAAAAACTAGTGCTTTATAAGAGAAAGTAAAAAAAAAGTATATATATTTTTTATATAACTTAATAAATAATTAAACTTTTAACTAGCAAACTTAATAAAATAAAAACTTAATAATAATTTTTTATAGCATTTTTTTAAAATTATAATAAAACTAAAACTATAATAACTATAGCCTTATTTTATAATAATACTAAGTTTAATGCTATAAAAAAATTAAATAAACTTTTTATTTAGTTTAATAAAGTTATAAGTAACCTTTTTTTTATAAAAAACAAATATATAAATAGTTATTAAGTAATATAGCATAAAATAAAAACATACTTTGTTAAGCTAGCTATTTATTATTATAAGCTAAAAAGCATATGCTTTTTTTTTTAACTAATTATTAATAAAAGCAAAGTATTTTTTTTTAATATAAAAACTAGCATAAATATTAAAGCTTATAAAAAAGCATGCTAATATAATATAGCTATAATGTTTAAAAAAATAAAAATATAAATTTTAAATATGTATGCTATAAAAAAAATATATAATAATATATATAAAGCAGCTACTAAAGCTAAAATTTAAATAAGCACTTTTTAATATAAATAAAAGCGCTAGCTAATAAGTATTAAATATTAATAAATAAATATAAAACAGCAATAAAAAAATTAGTTTGTTATAAAAGCTTAGCAAAAAAAAAGCAATTAAAATTTTTTTAATGCGTAGAAAATAATAACTTATAGCTATAGTATATATATATATTAAAAATTATAAAACTAAAGCGTAATATTATAAATATAGCTTAAAAACTATAAAATATTATAAAAAAAAAAAAATATTGTAAGCAAATTAATAATAAAAATTAAATTATTATTAGCTTAGCATTATAAGCTAATATATTTATAACGTTTATATATACTAAAAAAGGCAGCTTAAAGTTATTAAAAATTAAAAATTTTATTTTTTATAATAATTTTAATAAAAATATTATTACTTTTAAAGCTTAAAAATATAAAATAAATAACTAAATAAAAGTTAATTTAAATTAGCTTTTAACTAATATATATAAAATAGCAAATATTAAAAATTATTTAAAAAGTTAAGCGCTTAATAATTTATTTTTATATTTTTTAAGTAAATATTTTAATGCTTTAATAAAGCTAAAAAAATTAATTAAATATTTATAAACGCTATATTATAATATTAACTAATATAAGTTAGCTAAAACTAAGTTTTAAAGCTTTAAATACTTAATAATTTAAATACGTTTATAATTTTTAAATATAGTTTTATATATTTTGCAAAAAAAAAAAAATTATTAAGTTTATATAAAAAAAAAAAGTTTAAAAACAAGTTATTTTTAAAACTTTATAATATTATAGCTATATAATATATTAATAAAATAATTAATTTTAAAAAATTTGCTAAATATTGCGCATAAGTAGTATAAAAAATATAACTAATTAATAAAGTTTATAATGCAGCTAAAAAAACTAAAGCTATAATAGCTACTTAAAGTAATAATAAAAATAGTAATAATAATTAATACTTTTAAAAACAAAGTAATTTTAGTAATACTATAAAATTTAAATAAAAATTAATATTAGTATAAAAATATACGCTTAAAAAAATAAAAAAACTTATTTTTAAAAGCTGTTGCTTTAATTATAAAAAAAAAAAAACTTTATTAAAAACTATTTAAATAATAAAAAAAAAAAAGTTAATTAAATTTTAATTAAGCTATAAAGGTTGCTTTTATTATAGGTTAATATAAATATAATACTAACGCTATTAAGCAAGATATAAAAGATTTAAAGGTAAAAAAAGTAAAAAAGTAACCTTAAAAAAAATAAACTTTTTTTTAAAAAATTTTTAAAAAAAAATATTATAAATAAATATTTTAGTAGCCCACTATTTAGATATACTTATATAATAATAAATAATAAAAATTTTTTAGCTACTTATAATACTTTTAAAAATATAAAAGCAAACGTATTTATAAATATAAATATTTAATTTGCTAATAAAATAATAAAATATTTAAAGCTATTTATTATTACTTAATTTAAAAAGCAAAAAGTATTAAAATATAATAAAAGTAAATAATAGTTTATTGACTATGTTTTAAATATATATATAAAAATATAAAGTTATACTTTTTATAATATATTTATATTAGTATTAAATATAAAGCATAATATAATATTTAAAAAATTATAGTTTAAAAAGTATTATATTTTTTTTAATTATTAAAAATAAATACTTATTTTTTTATTTAATTGATTATATAAAAAATATTAAAGTTAAAATATAGCTATAAATAAAGCTAATTTTTAACTTTGCTATTTTAACTTTTAGTTAAATAAAAAAAAAAAAAAAAAAAAAAAAAAAAAATTATTAAAAAAAAAAAAAAAAAAAATTTTTTTTTTAAAAAAAAAAATAAATTTTTTTTATTTTATAAAAATTTAAAAAATAAATTTTTAAAATAAA
>Ga0247782_1000507_pt1 | contig 20629 bp, 5 predicted proteins | sample UWRJL019104C5_FD_179928 | JGI IMG/M metagenome (GOLD analysis project Ga0247782, IMG submission 179928) | Plant litter microbial communities from Arlington Agricultural Research Station in Wisconsin, United States - UWRJ-L019-104C-5 | ecosystem: Environmental > Terrestrial > Plant litter >...
AAAAGTTAAAAAAGGTAAAAAGCTGTAGCTAAAAGTAAAAGAGCAAAAAGGCAATAAAAAGTTTAAAAAAAAAAATAAAAAAAGTAAAAAGGCAATAAAAAGTTAAAAAAAGTAAAAAGCTGCAGCTAAAAGCAAAAAAGTAAGAAGGCAACAAAAAGTTTAAAAAAAAAAGTAAAGAAAGCAAGAGGGCAACAAAAAGTCTAAAAAAAGAAAGCAAACACTTATAACTAGCTAAACCCAGACCGCAAAATATATAATTAATAATTAGTTAGCTATATTTTTAATACTACTATGCTTATATAAAAATAATTGCACAACAAAATTAAGTATATATTATATAATAGCTTGCTTTTTAAATTTAATAAGTTTTTAATTATTAATAAACCTATTAAATATTATTATATAACTATATTTTTAAGTAAAAAGGTTATATATAATATTTTATAAATTTTAGTTATGTATTAAATACTTAGTTTTAAGTTTATATAAAGCTTTTAAAGTGTAAAAATAATATTAAACTTTTTTTAAAGGCCTATTATAGTAGGTAGTAAAAATATAGCAAATTAAAAGTTATATATATAAAGGTGAAAAAAAGCGTTAAATATAGCCAGGTGTTAAATATAGCCATAGAATATGTTATATTATTTATATAATAATTAACGTAATATCTTGCTTATATTTAACAGGCCAAAGGCTATGCTGCCCACATGTGTAGTACAAAGTTCCTCACCATGCAATTTATATGTCTTTTTTATATTCACTATACAGGCTGCAAACTGCACCTCTGTAACTCTTATATAGCTGTTATTTTCACACCTACTATAAGTACTTGGACTTATTTTAAACAACCTACTTTCTTTAACTTTTCTCTTTTGAAAGGTACTAATGCACGTACATGATACAAGGATGTGAGGTATACCTAAAGTACTTATATAATGTCGCCACTTGTTGCATTGCAGTCTGCACCTGTCCATATCGGGCACTTATAAGTGCGGCCTAGGACTGTACTAATAGACTCCTCCAACATGACATTCCCTATCTCATCCCTACTCCGCATCGAACTCGCACTCTACGATTTCTTGACGGATAAAACCGACTTTTCTCATAGGTCAAAATGGCGGCCGTAATAGTCCCCCAGACCGGATCAAAAGAGGTAGAAAGTTGCCAGGAACCCAAGTTACTGGACGTTGGTTGGTTCTTCCCGAAGCCGAACCTCCAATGGCTAGCGCGCCAACTGCTCCAGCAGTACAGCGGCTACCTCCCCAGTGAGATGGTAGCCGAAATCACCAAGTTCGTGAGTAGTCCTGAACCTCATAGCGATCTGCCCTGAGCGGGGCCCGGGGACGCGGAGAAGCAGACGCTCGCTTACCCTACTCGTTGTAGCGCGACCGTGCCTGAGACACATATCCCTTTTTGTGCCTGGGACATATATCCCTTTTCGTGCCTTGGAACCTTTGAGTTCTTCAACCTGACCCTCTCAACTTGCAACCGTGTCTACCCGCGCCTCCTGTTCTGGCTGCAAGCCAGCGCAATATTTCTTAACGTAGGCTGCTGTCTAGGCCAGGACATCTGCAAACTAGTTTTTAACGGCATGCCAGCTAAGAACGTAGCTAGCGCTAAGCTGCGCCAGAGGTATATCGACCTAGGCTACAACTTGTTTAAGGACCGCAAAACGCTTATGTCTAAGATATACCGGGCAAACGTGCTTAATAACAAGACAGTAGCGCTGTAGCTGTAGTTGTAAGGCAAGTTTAACGTTATTAATTTTAGCTTTGTGTTGCATTGCTTTTTGTAAGATAACTAGGTAGCTATGTTTAAGCAAAAAATTAAGGTGCTTAAAAAAGAAAAGCTAGGGACAATTATTATAGGTATAGCGAGTAGGGTAAATAAGCCTTTTGTATAAGCATAGCTTAACAAAAGAGTCTTACTTTATAGCCTAGAGTTGTTTAAAAACTTGATGGATAAAGTAGAAAAAAAAAACTGGCACCAAATAAAAGATTGAGGTAGAGCTAGATAACTACATTAATTAGTTAGATCCTAAGTATTATTAGATTGGGCTAAAGATACGGAGGCTAGTGTAGGAGATGACGAGAATTGCGTAACGAGCGTCCTCTCTATCAACAGTCAAGACAGTTGTCTAGTCTAGGTTTTTACGATTCAAACAGACAACATATGTAGATTAGACCAAAGGTTGCTCAATAGAGAGTTTTAAGAGACTTTTACTGCCAGGCAAAAATGGTCTTAATTTAACAGATAAAGAGCAAAACTAAAAGAATGATTATTTATTCAAGAGACTCTTAGTCTCTTATCATTATAATGAAATCGATTAAAACCTTATCCCTCTTTTTAAGCCATTACGACAGGAAAGAAAGCCTCTCTTTTACCAAATAAATCGATGCTCGATTTGTATATACTAAGTGCCATTTATATCCGGCGAGATAGACAAGCTAGGATGGCGAAACATTTCGGCAGCTGTCAAATGCAGTCCGATCTTGCGAGCCTCGGCCGCAACGACTATGACGGCGATCGAGTCTCCTCCAAGGTCGAAGAAGTTATCGTCCATGCCAATGCTCGCCGCTGGAATCTTCAGCACCCGGGCCCATATCTCCTGCATCTGACGCTGGCTTTCCGACGTTGGCTGGCGTTTCAGTCTTTGTCCAACTGTCTGTTCTTGGTTGTGTGCCCAGTGACCGATTGAAAGTGATGAGCCAATCTCTCGTAATCGTCTCCGGTCGACTTTTCCCGTGGCTGTTAGAGGCAATCCCTCCGGCATGGAGATATACGCGCTTGGTCTCATGTGTCTCGGAAGATGTTCTACTAGGTTAGCCCCTGCATCGGCGTCAATATGCAGAATAGTAGGACCGCAGTTTTCGGTCTTTATTGAGCCTCTACTATTCTTCATCTCAATAAACGCGACCAGTGTAGGACTTGAGTTCTCCCCTTGCGGTATGATAACTTCAGCAGTCACCTGTTCCACTTCTGGCACATAGCTACGAACGAAATGCTCGACTTCCGCCAGTTCAACCCGCTGCCCACGAATCTTCACTTGGGAATCTCTTCGCCCGAGAAAAGTGAGCCTCCCATCTTTACCATATCGCACTAGATCCCCAGTCTTATACAGACGGCCGCTCCGGCCAGGGTGCTTAGGAGCGCCGCGCAGCAACCACGGTGGGTCGTGGATGAATGCAGCAGCGGTCTTTTGTTCATCATTGAGATACCCTCTGCCGACTAGGGGTCCTTCGAGAAGGAGTTCGCCAACGTACCCTGGGGGCAGAAGATGATTGTGGTTGTGCTGGTCTACAACCCATGTCACCAAGCCAGCACCTTTCCCTATACTCGTAGCTTCCCTTGGTTCTGATATTTGAGTACCAACGCCGATCGTACTGATGCCGCATTCGGCGGGTCCATAGGCATTGACGAGTCGAACCTTGCCCAGCCATTGTGCTACGTCCTGGGCAGTGACCGCCTCTCCAGTTAAGATGAGTGTATGCAGATCAGGCAGCGTAGATGGATCGAGAATGCGTGCTACGGAGGGTGTGAGATCGACAATGGTGGCCTTCGTGTCTATCAAAGCTTTGTTGGGATTACCCCAGCGATCTTCCTCGGCAGGAACACATAGACATCCTCCCAAGCAAAACGTAGCAAATACATTGTGGACCGCAATGTCGAACGAATAGGCGGCGAAGTCAAAGACTCTCGAGTCGCGAGCGAATCCGAGGAGATCGGATTGATATTTTAGCCCAGAGTAAAAGTTGTCATGGGTTATGACAACACCTTTGGGGATCCCTGTACTTCCCGATGTGAATACCGCGTACATGGCTGTAGAGAATGGCTGTGGTGGGTCGGTCGAGACATCAACAGTGGCGAGGTTGAAGGCCCCTATCGATCCTGGACCGACTTCGACGACCTTCTTGGCCAGAGGCGAGACTATGGATACGTTCTTTGGAGAAGATATGATAACTTGTGAGTCAATTTGCTCGAAAATAGCCCGGAGGCGACGTTGGGGGAGATAAGGCTCGACGAGCACGAACCCTGCTCGCGCTTTTAAGACAGCCAGCATTGCCACTGACGTCCACATAGACTTTTCGAAGCAGAGGGGGATAAGGGTGTCGGGTTGGACGCCGAGCTGAACTAGCTGACGGCTGATACCCCCAGAAAGTGCTTCCAACTCCCTGTAGGTGAGATGGCCGTCCCAGGCATCTACAGCGAGAGCGTCGAGTTGCGACTCAACAACGTCTCTTATGATGTGGTGAACGCAACGCTCTGCGGGTGCTGGAACAATACTGTTCCATTCCCACATCTGATTTAATTCTTGCGACGTCACGACCTGGATCTGGCCAACTTTCAGGCCGTTGTTGGCGGCATCGAGCTGCAGAAGCACATATCTCAGGCGTTCTAGTATATTATGCACTTCGGGCACCTCGATGACTCTACCGTCAAAGCTAGCTTCGACTCGCATGGTTTCCGTTCCAAGCCGTACCTGGAGCGTCAGAGCATATGTATTGAGCCATTCCTGTTGGGGAACTTCTTTCCAGGTACCAATAGCCTCCTGAGGCACGCTGCCGTCTTCCTGGGGTTGTATCACAAGCAGTGATTGAAACATGCAGGCGTCTCGACAGCTAGGAGACATCCGGCTGATAGCCTGCAATCCTGTCTGTTCGAAGGGTATCATGCTGATCGTCTGCCGTTGTGCCGCTTGAAGATAGTCGGAAATACTGTCTGCGTCTTTCAACTTGACGCGCACTGGGACGGTTGCAAATGTAGGGGCGATCATAGCCTCAACACCAGCAATTGGCGCATTCCTGCCTGATACCATGGCACCAAAAACGGCTTCCGTCGAGGATGTCATACGACCAATGAGAAGACCCCAGGCCGCGCGAATAAACGTAGGCGCAGTGATGTTCCTCGAAGACGTCCGAGGTTGTGGCATCTCGATTTGCACCGTCTGATTGACCACAGGTTGGACAACCGACAGTGGCAAGGGCGGGAACAAACTGCATTCGCAGTCTGCTAGGCTTTCTTTCCAGTAGTTTGTTGCTTCTTCATCGTTCTGTTTCTTGGTGTAGCTGATGAAGGTTTGGAATGGAGGGCCCAGATCAACGATGTTGCCCTGGAGCGCTGCGTCTACAGCTTTCTTTATCAAGTTCGCAGTCCATCCATCGCAGATAGCATGATGCACAGTCCACACCAGCCATTTGCAGTCTCCGGTATTATCCTTGACAAGAGCATAGCGAGACAGTGGCGAACCCAGTCCCATTGGCCGCTTTCTATCTGATATGAGATACTCCTCTAAGCCGGTATCATCAATCCAACGGATTGGCTCGTCGAGAACTACCTGGACAAAGCCGATATCAGAATGCTGCGCGAACCTGGTTCGCAAAATAGGTAGATTACCGAAAATGTAGTCCCACGCGGCGCATAGATCCTTGACTATTGTTCCAGGGCTTATTTCAAAGACAGACTGCTCGAGATAGTTGCCAAGGCGCATAGAACTGAGCGATATCAGACCCTCCTGAAGTCGCGTGCAAGGATACATGTCTTGGACCACGGCCGGGTCAAAGTTATAATTGCTGGAAACTTCGCTCACGATCAGGGAGGTATCCTTCCCGTCGCCGAGAAGGGAAAAGGGTTCAATCTGCGTTTCAGTCTGGCGTTGGGTTCGAGAAGCTCGGCAAGCTAGCTCTCTCAAAACCGGATAGCCCAAGATGTCCGCTACTGTTAATTGGATGCCGGCTCGGCGTAGTTCACCGACAAGCTTTATCGCCGTGACGGAGTCCCCGCCAAGATGAAAAAAGCTATCATCCAGGCCAATGCTGCCTGCAGGAATATGGAGGATAGCTGCCCATGTTTTCTGGATGAACCCTTGCTCTTCGGAAACGGGCTGCGTCTTGGGTAGCTTGGTTGTCCGTATCGCGCCGAACTCTTCAACAGAAAACCTGGCCCCGATTCTGCGAAGCTCCTTGCGGTCTAATTTTCTCGCCGTAGTGGTCGGCAAAGACGACATCCAAAAGAAGGTCGTCGGTTGCATGTATGCTGGCAAGTGCTCGGACAGGAAGTGCTGCACCTCTGTCGACACTGCTTCTATAGTAAAATCCGACTCATCGCTTACTACGGGCCCATCGCGCCTCTGAAGAAACACCACGAGTGTTGGACCTGGATTCTCTCCGCGTGGAACGATGACTTCGGCTGCCACCTGCTTCACCCCTGTGCATTGTCGAACCCAGTGCTCAACTTCCCCGAGCTCCACGCGCTGACCACGGATCTTAACTTGCGTGTCCTTACGGCCGTGGAAGGTCAAGCTTCCATCTTCATTGTATTGTACCAAGTCTCCTGTCTTGTACATCCGCCCATGCCGCCCTGGCTGGGCGGGTTGCCCAGACAGACGTGGACCGCCCTGAAGAAGCCAAGTTGGATCTTCGATAAAGACAGCAGAAGTTCTTTCGGCATCATTCAGGTAGCCGAGGCCGACAAGAGGCCCTTCGAGCAGAAGCTCACCAACGCAGCCAACAGGAGCTAGCTTATTATGATCATCAGGCTCAACGATCCACGTCATTAAACCTACTCCGCGACCCATACTAGCGACATCTCGTAGAGTGCGCGGACCGTCATTAATGGTGGCATTTGCAGTGCATTCGCTTTGACCATATAGGTGAATAAGTCGCACCTTTCCCCACCAACGGTCAAGCTCTTGAGATGAGATCGCTTCGCCACCGAATATGATAGCCCGAAGTGCGGGGAGCTCCTCGGGGTTTAAGGTCTGCATGACACTCGGAGTGATATCAATGATGTTTACATGGAGAGACTTGATAACTTGAGCGAGCGCGTTTTGTCTGTCTTGCTCGTTCGGGATACAAAGGCAGCCACCTGTGGTCAATGCTCCGAAAAAGTTGCTAATAGTGGTAGTAAAGCTATAAGAAGAGTAATCCAATATTCTAGCGTCCTTGTTGAGCCCCAGGAGGTGGGCTTGGTAATGCATGGCTGAAGCGACATTTACATGAGTTATCATTACACATTTTGGTAGTCCCGTGCTTCCAGATGTAAAGACTGCGTACATGAGAGACGACGGGCGCGAAGGGGGCAGTGGTACACCCGGGTTCTCGCTTACTTGTGCTGACAGCTCGCCGTCAACAACGATGGTTTTGGCCATAAGTTGAGAGCTCAACTCTCGAGCAGCTTGGGATGCCAGTATCAACTTTGCCTCGGTGGCTTGAATCATGTATTGGATGCGTTTCAGGGGCAGGTTCGGGTCGAGCAGCAGAAACGCGCCCCCGGCCTTGAGGACTGCGAGTACTGCGACTATCGCCCACATGGACTTTTCGAAACACACAGGCACGACCATGCCTTCACAGACCCCGATAACGGTGAGCTCAATCGCTAAGTTGTCGGCTATTCTATCCAGCTGACCATAAGTGAGATTGCCATCCCAGGCGCATACGGCTGGTGAGTCAGGCTGTGACTTGGCAATACTGCCGATAATCTCGTGCACACAGCGGTGTATCGGTGGTGGTACGGTACCATTGCGCTCCCATATAGTTTGGAGATCGTGGGGCGTAACCATGTTGATTTTGGTCAGTTGATCCGTCGGGTCGGCGGCGGCAAGCTGGAGCGCAACAAAGCCCAAACGCTCCAGCAACGTCAAGATCATCCGCGGAGGGAACACGTCAGAGGCAAATCTAGCTACTGCGGTTGTCTCTTCGTCCCCAGTACATAGGTCAATGAACAATGAGAAGCTTTGTGGCAACTGATCTACCCAGGCATCACCATCATCTTCTTCATTCTGCTCCTGCCCCGAGGATAAAGAAGCAGCTTCATGCTTTGACGACTGGATGCGAAGTAGCGTCTGAAATGATGAAGACTGCCAGTCACTCAGGTCCTCGGAATACGACGTATTCTTAGCCGCTCCTTGAAGAAGTGCCCGCAGCGTATTGAGGTATTCTGCCACTGTCTGTGTGGTTGTAGTGCTCACGTGCAGCGGAGCAATAGAAGCCGAGCCGTCTGCCAGCTTATCGTCGATGTTAACCGTAGTTTCGAGTTGCAATAGCTGTAGAGGCGCTGCGAGACCAAATAAGACACGATCTAAGTTCACCTGGCGGCTTGCTACCAGAGCCCAGGCCGCTGAGAGCAAAGCTGTTGATGACAGGTCTGATGAACCGGAGCCGCGATTGGAGAACTGGTGCCTGACAACATGGTCTAGCGATGCTGGCACCGTCAAGGGCGATTGATGGCCAGTTCCATTCAAGATTGCGTGCCATGAAGCATGAGAGGCCCCCGAGGCTCCGATCGAAGGCATTTCTTTCCCTTCTTAGTTGTTGATACATATGATGTAGGGGCGGACTCATGGTGCTTATTCATACTACTGCTATCTAATTAGTCGGCATCGTCTAAGTTGAACGCTCGACCATGATGCCCATGTGCAAGCTGGGCACCATCGTCAGAGAATGTCACTTTTAGTCTAGGAACCTCCCTGCCATGTACACAGTAAGTATTTATTACACTTAAGTTAGTTCGCGTCTTGCTTCTGTCTAGACGCATCGCTTAACGTTACCCAATTGGCTACCTGCATCCGGATGTAGATAACCCTACATGCCGCAATGCCTCTAGGAAGATCTGAGAGCTTGAGTCTCCCCCAGGGGTTACATATACCACCCAACCTACACGCGTGTTTAATTCTCGTAGCAGTATTGTGCTTGGCTGCTAAATGTTAATAGTGTTGCATACCCCCCTTTCCCACTGCTAACCTGCTGCATGTGGCTTTATCAAGATAAATTTTAGATCCCGCGGAGTGCCTCCTTGTTCCAGTTAGCTGAAGCCTCTGCATGGTGCACGGCAGTTGTGGAACTCGGCGGATTCCGCACCAGGTAGATTGAATGGTAGACGTATTTCCCCTTAAAAGCTGCCCCGCTGCTCTTGGATTCCCCCCCCTCCTAAGAGTTTTGTTGCGCACGTAACTTAATAACATTTTAAATTATCAGTCTGTGATCGACCGGGAATGTGCACACCAGGCGCTCGATGCCAGGTTTGATCAAGAAGAGGGGTTGCTGCATTAAGGTTACCACCCTACTTATAGGCCATCGGCTCATGACCTTTTTAGAGCGCGACAAACGCGCTCAACGCTTTTTTAGTTGTTGGAATAATAATCATAGAATAATTGTACGCATATACTACGTATGCATGTACTGCGTACCATACAACCACGCAGTACATTCCATGCCACATATAAAGCCATGTGCGCCAAGCACACGTGACCTTTTTAGCTTATGAAGCCTGTACCGTATCCCAACAGGTTTAATCTTTAAAACTTAGAGAATATAGCAGTCTTAGACCATAACATAAAATATTAAGGCTGTGCTATTAAAGTGTTATATAGCGTAAATAATATAAAAAAATAATAATATTTAGTTATTAACATTAATATTATTTTAAGTTTTTAAATTTTATTATTATAATTGCTTGCTATAAATTAATAAAATAATTATAACGTTTAAAGTTTTATTTTAATTATATATAAGTTTATATTATTATTAATTAAATTATAAACTAAGCTAGTTTAAGCTATTATAGCTATTGCTTATAGTAGCAGTTTATTATACTTTATAAATTTGCTTTTATAATACTATAAATATAATTATAACTAGCTTAATGTTTAGTTAGTTAAGCAACTATATTTTAGCTAATATAAGCTTTAACTTTTTGTTTTTATAAACTTTTATACTAGCTATTTAAATTATATAGCTTTAATAATTTAAAGTTTTTTTATTAAGTATTATAAACACTAAGCTTATAAGTTGTTTAATATTAAAATTATTATTTATATTTTTATTTAATTAAAGTTTTAGTTTAGCAATAGCTATTTGCTTAATAGTTATAAATTTTATAAGTATGTAAGGTTGATAGTTTAGTACATTGCAAGGTAATATGCTAGATCTAAAAAGGTAGCTATAGAAGATTACTTCCATCTAATGTGCTAATTGTGTGTGGCCGTAAGGCCTTATCAGGCCTTCGGCTAATCCTTAGGGAGCGATCGCCGCGGTACGTACTAAGGTACGTACCCTATAGGTGCGTGCTGCAAGTACGTACCTAGTGGCGGCTTCCTTGTTATAAATATTGTAAAATTATTTAAAAAGCTTTTTTTTAATATTATTTAATATTTTTGTTTAAATTATTATTAAATAAAAATTTTTATAATAAAGCTTCCTTTTATAACAATTTTTTTTATATAAAACTATAAGTTTAATTAATTAAATTATTTATTTATTTTAAGATTTTTTTATATAGTTATTTTATTTGTTAAATTATTTAAACAATTAAAATAACTAAAGGTTATTATTATTAAAAATAAAAAAATAAATAAAGAATTATATAATAAAATAAATATAAACTATAGCTATTATTAATTAATAGCTATTAGCTGCTATTATAATATAAATGCTAGCTAGTTAACGTTTTAAACTTTATAATAATATTTATAATATATTTTTTAGTCTAGCAATTATTTTGCTTTGTTTGTTTAATTAACTTTAATATAAAATATAAGCTTTTATATATTAATATATAATACTTATAATTATTAATTTTATATGTTATTAATTTTAACTTACTAATATAAAAAGGTTTTAATATTAATTATAATATATAAAAGCTTTTATAAAAAATAAATATAAAAAGTTAAATACTATATAAAATAAGCTATAAAATAGCTAATATATTTTATAGCTATATTTAACACCTAGCTATATTTAATACTTTTTTTTACTTTTATATAAACAATTTTTTATAACTTAACTATATAATAAAAAATTAATTTAAACTATTTAAAATTAAATTTGCTAAATGTTTTTTTTTTTTAATATATTTATGCATTATAGCTAGGCTTGCTATATATTTTATAGCATTATATATAAGTTGTTTGCTGTTTTATATAACTACTACTTATATATTTTTTTGCTATTTTTTATATAGCAGCTAGTTTAGCAGATTATAACTTTCTTATTTTTTATATATAACAATATTAACTAAGTTAATTATTTGCTATATAAAAAGTTATAACTGTTTTTTTTAATAAAGCTATATAATATATAATAGTTATTATATTATATATAATTTATTATATATTTTTAATAATATATATTAGCAAGCTACTTTAATATTATATAATAAAATATAAAATAAATATAAACTATAATATTATATTTTATATATTATTTAAAATAATAAATTGCTAAAATAAAGGTAAGCTATTTAATAACGCTTTAAATATAAACATAATTAAATAAAAATTTAGCTAAATAATAATATATTTTAAGTTATATAGCATTAATTTTATTTTTTAAATACTTTTTTATATATTAGCTTTTATTATTAATATATTAAATATATTAAAAAATATAAATAAAAAATCTTTTTTAATATATATATAATATAATAATGCTTATATTAAATATTTAATTTTTTTTTATATAATTATTTTAAGGGGCTATAGCTTATATAAAAATGTGCTAGCATATAAAGCATAATAATATTATTATTTTTATAACTATTAAAAATTAAAAGTTAATATATATTTTTTATATAACTACTTAGTTATATATTAATTAAAATATTAAACTTAATTAATATTTTATATATTTATTGTTTAACTATTTTTTATAGTTATAATAATTTAACTATTAAATAATAAGTAGTTTTTTTTTATAATAGTAATATATAATAAAATAGGTTAAATAATTATAACTTATTTATAATTGCTTTGCTATATTATTTTTAAGTTTTTTATATAATTAAATATAGTTATAACTATTTTAAATAAAATTTTGCTTATAATAAATTTAGTTTTATTAAAATTATATATATATATATATTTAAAAACTTTATATTTTATTATTATATTTTACATAAAAGTAAACTATTTATAATATTTAAATAAATTCTTATATAAAATATACTTATAATTAATTTAGTAATTAAAACATATTATAAAAGCTAATTATTATTATATAAAAATAAAAATTTTGTTTTTATTAACATATTTTTTATTATATAACTTTAGCAATTAGTTAGCTATATTTTTAATAGTACTATAATTAAATAAAAATAATTACGCAATAAAATTAAGTACATATTATATAATAGCTTGCTTTTTAAATTTAATAAGTTTTTAATTATTAGTAAACTTATTAAATATTATTATATAATTATATTTTAAGTTAAAAAAGGTTATATATAATATATTATAAATTTTAGCTGCACATTAAATACTTAGTTTTAGGTTTATATAAAGCGCTTAAAATATAAAAATAATATTAAACTTTTTTTAAACGCTTACTATAGTAGATAATAAAAATATAATAGATTAAAAGTTATATGTATAAAGGTAAAAAAAAGTATTAAATATGGCTAGGTGTTAAATATAGCCGTGAGATACGTTAACTTTTTAATAAAATTATTTTAACATTAAAATTAAATAATTATATAAAAAAATAAAAGGTATATTTAGCAAGCATTATATATAATAATATTATTTAAAAATCTAATTAATAGTTATATTATTAAATAAAAAATAAAAATAAAATATCTATAAGATTTTTATAAGGCTTAATAATATATATATAAAGATCTTAAAAAAATAAAAACGTTAAGAAAATAGTATATTTTAATAGAAAACACTATATAATTAACCATAACATTAGTTGCAAGTTATAAGTACTTCTTGCGCGGTACGTTGTTTTGGCCAAAAGCGGCCTATAAGCTGATGGCCAGTGAGTGGGGTGGTAACCTAATGGTCGATCTTACACTACATGACAGGGTTGCCGGTCAATCCCTATGTCACGCATAATTAATGAAAACATAGGAAACTTGACCTTTATTCAACTGGTAACTCTGCAAGAAATTCATGCAGTGTCCGAGGCAGGGCGGCTGATCGCGCCGTCTGTACTCTCCCGTTGGTTGCAATCCATTGTTTAGGCACCTGGACACCATCAAGGCGGCCCATGATCATCTGTGCCACAGCGATGCCGCACCTTGCTGCTACTGGCATTCCGTGTCCTGTATATCCACCACTGATCCACAGGGCACCGGAAGAAGCCCTGTTAGTGGCTTGATCCCGGGCGGTATGCTCGTCGCTAAGCAAAGTCTCGGGTACGCGTCCAACCCACGGGCAGCCGTCATTCGAATACCCCATGATACCAGTCCACTCGTAAGCTGCTCGAAGCGGCGGTGATATGCTGGGTTTGTTGGGATCTTTCATGTCAGAGTAGAGGTTCAGGGCCCCCTGTAGATATCTCTGTAAAGCTTGGCTGACGCGGCGATCAACTTCGTCATCACGCGAGGTGCCCTCGTCCTCTCCTTGCGCTGCAGGTCTCCCGCCGCCAAAGATGATGTATCTGTCCTCTGCCTGTGACTTGCTTGCATTCCCATTGTCGATGTCCTTGATCTGGGCATCTTTCGGGTCTCGTTGAATCAGATACTGGTGATCTGCGTCCTTCATCCAGACGTAGCTGTGCGGAAGCTGAGTGGCTTCAGAGGGAGGCTCAAGCGCAGAGACCTGCCCTCGAACAGGTATAATGAGACCTGTCATATTTGGGACAAGCCGCGAGGTATATGCATTAGTTGCGAGAAGCACATCCTGAGCTTTCACCTGTCCCCTTTGTGTGTGCACTACCCATGACCCCTCTTCTTCACATTGCCTGATGTGTGTGACGGGGGTGTTTGTCTGCAGATTAAAAGTTGTGACGTTGTGGTTGCTAAGTAGCCGCTCTAGGAGCCAGGCCACAAGCTTGAAAGGCCAGAATTGAGCGGCTAGAGGTTGGTACACAGCTGCCAGAGCTTCGGGGACGCGCTTGACGGCGAGTTCATCCTTATCTTGGATAAGTACAGCTTTGTCACGTAGATCTGGATATTTCTGCAGGCGCTTGATCTGGGCCTTGGCGGCCTCGAGGACATCAGGCGAGTAGATTGCATATATACCGCCCACCACGCGCCAGGCGCAAGGAATATCGTGCTTGTGAATAAGTTCTTGGAGATGATGAAACGTCTCGAGCTCAAACCGGGCCACTTCAGCTGGGCTGTCCCAGACTGCAGGCTGGCAATGGCCCCCATTCTGCAACAACAAATGTAATTAACATGGATGTTATAACGCTTAACGTGGATATGAGGATAACATGATGAATAGATGGAAGAGTCGGGTCCATAATACAAATTATAGACATACACGTCCCGTCGCACCCCAGCATGCCTCACGCGCCTCAAGCATGATGACGTTTCGGCCGGCATCGATAAGTTCTTGGGCAGCAAAAACACCAGTGATACCGCTACCGACGACGACAACATCGGCTAACTGCGGGAGTTCACTTGAGGTATGGTGGCCGGTTAGTTTAGCCGAGGGTTCACGATGCCAGTATGACCTAGTGCTAACGAGGGTGGGTAAACCGGCACGCCCATTACTGAGGCCTTGGTCGTCGCGAAGCGAAGGATCGGCCATTGTTGCTAGTGCAGCAAGATAATATAGTCATGTAGATCTAAACGCAACGAGGTGACTATTATTCAAACGGCCTGGAAGATGGTCAAGGTTGTTACGCGTTGGGCAATTATAAGAGACGAGACTCCATTCAGAACGCCGACTTTGCTTAGAGAATCTAAGGATGCTAATGATACAGAAGTGTGGCGTTGGAGCCTAATAGGAGCGGCAGAGGTATGGCCTGTGTAGCTGTGAGTCAATCGCTCCACCAGCCACCATACTATATCCGATAATAACAATTACTCCATCCATGTTAATCATATCAAGCTCTCTCTTTTTTTCTTTAATATTTAACACCTATTTTTATTTTATACTCCTTTAGGGCGGAGTAAAATATGCTTTTAGTGTTCTGGTCTATATTTTTTAATCTTTCTCTATTTGTATGAAATGGAACTGGAATTGCTATAAATTCTAACCATGCGTGTTACTTGTTTGCTGCGCCGTGAATAAAAGGATAGCGGGCTACCCTGAAAGCTTAGCAGTACCATATCCAAGCCGCCTAATTATTTGGGCTTCTTTTGCCTACACCGCTCGTAATCCTCATACTGTCAATAGCAGCTGGCATGAGCAATGAATTCAACAATAATTTGTGTGGTAAATCGATGAGAACCAAAAGTGTAAACAACTTACCACATCTTGCATCGCTTGTCTCGCTCCTGGCCAAGCACGTCTTCCGCAGCCGGGAATGCCCTCAGGGTTGGTATCAAACACGCGATAGGCATGACTGCTCGCTGGACCCTTTGTCAGGTATTTGTGCAGCCGTCTATCCTTCCACCACAGCACCCAGTTCCGGGGGCTGAGCGAGTGCCCAGCGTGGTCATACATGCCCGTGCCGGCCATTTCATGCAGGAAGCGGTAGAAGCTGTACGGTTGAATTAGACCTGGATGTGCTGATGACTCCTTGGCCCAACCTTGTCGCCACCAGGCATGGTACTTGTCGACGGCAGCGTTCATCTCAGCCTCTGTCGGTAGACGCGCTGGCTTGCGACGAGATTGACCGGTCTTATTTGCTGATGAATGAGAGCGAAGATGGCCTACTGTCAATTTGCTCGCAGCATCGGCCGCCCACACCTGCGATACCGCCATGGAAGCTAGTTCACACACGCACCACGCCGTCTCGAGTGCCGACAGCCAGCTTAGAACGGCTACCGACGATGCCCACCGCGGAGGAAACAACATTTGATATAGCCGTGGTAGCGTGGGTTCCTCCTTTGTTGCGCCGGCTTCAGACGTAGCCTGCTCGGGCTTGGTCTTGGCTTTGTAGTTATCCGCTCCTGTTTTCAGGGGCAGGCCGCAGCATCCGTCCATCTCCAGCTCGGGCATAATGCCAAAATCGAGAGTATACCCGGTGCAAAACACGACGGCATCGACTTGAATTGTCGAACCGTCGTCCAGCAGCACCGTGTCTGCGTCTACGAATGCCTTGAACCCCGGGACGGGTGTGATGCGATTGGAATACAAAGCCGAGATGAAATCGTCTTGCACCGCCGGGTGAACGAAGTCCATCGGGCACGGTAGCAAGCGCCATTCATCTCTGATAAGTTTTTCCGTGCGAATTCGTCGTTGCCGCTCCGTGTCGCCGGCTTCCCTACCTTGCTGACGAGCTGCATCACTCAGCATAGTGTTGACCATGAGACGCCTCTCCTGTCGCATCGCGAGATACGGCAGCTTATGGCGCACAAGATACTTCAGCTGCGTCTTAGACCACGGCTCGACGTCAGTAGGAACACCATCATCGTCATAGCGCGAGATGATGATTCTCCCGCGGCGATAGGACTGGTACACGAAGGAGGCTTTACGGGCCACACTGAGGGAAACCTCACATGCCGTGTTTCCCAGCCCGACAACCAAGACTCTTTGACCCGCAAACTTCTCCGGTCTGTCTCCTCCCGGTTTAGTTTCTGAAGTCTTCTGATACTGAGCTTTGTAGCGCAAAAAGATGTGTTTACTTACAGTTTATAGTTTTGCCCATGCATCACTGTACCCATGAATTTGTCCCTGCCTGGCATTTGGGGCCACACAGGCAGGGTGTCGGAACCAGTCCCGAGAACGACCTTATCAAAATGTAAGACTTCATCTTTATCATTCTCCTTAGCAACATGGACATTCCAGCCAGCATCAGCATCGTCGCGAAGTATTACGCGAATTGTTGTATTGAATTGAATGTATTGATGTAGCTGAAACTTTGTCGCATACGCTTGAAGAAGCTCTGCAACTTGAGATCCAGCCAAGTATTGCGGCCAGTCTATCCATAGGGTTAGCAAATGAATAATAAAGAGAGGATGATGATATTTTTGATATGTATATATCAGTGTCATGCGTTTCTAGCCTGCCGATCTTATAGAGAGACACACCTTGAGGTACGGGAAAGTCGCTCAAGCTAGACTGTGTGGTCATATTGTATTAGCACATAGTTCATATGCTTATGGGGGGATACATTGCATCACTCACTGTGAATTTGCTTATGTTGGCGATGGTCTCAGGTATAACCGACGTGTAATCGGTGTTCCGGCTGTAAGACCATATACCGCCCACGCGGTCTCGTTTTTCAAAGCCCTGTACATCAAATCCTTCTTCGCGGAGGGCCTTTATTGCCGTCAGACCAGCCGGACCTAAAGTCAATGTCAGCTAGCACGATCAGAAAACGCAAGTGATGCGTGGATAAAGGGCTAGCAGGTGATACCGAATCCGATTACGGCAACCTTGACGGTCGAGGTGGCCGAAGTCTCTGTCATTGAGACAGATTGCATATTACTGGACAGAAGCCAATAGTCTATGTCATTGTCAGAAGGACTCTAAAGGACTTCTTCGGACTACCAGTCAATGAAGGAGCGTTTAGGTTAGTTGATAGTTACAACTAATAATGATATAATTGTTAGAATTAATCCACTCCGCAAATCTGATCCATTAATTGCACTCAGTAGTATTAGAACAGTATGTAGCTAGTAGTACGATTTGTAAATAAATTGTACTTAATAAAAGTATAAATAAGTGTTTGTTATAATCTTATTTATACTAGGACCTATAAATAAAACTATTTATTTTTAGGGCTATAAATAGGTTTTTTTTTTAATGTAACGTATCCCACGGCCATATTTAACACCCGGCCATATTTAACACCCGGCCATATTTAACACCCGGCTATATTTAACACTTTTTTTCCCATATACAAAACGTTTGTGCGCAACGTTATAACTTGGCAAATATTAATGCTATAATAATATAAATAGTACTAACGTATCCCACAGGTTAATTGCACACCCGGGTCGATTGCACACTTTTTTTCTCATACAAAAAACGTCCGTGCGCAACATTATAACTTGGCCAATACTAATGCTATAATAATATAAATAATACCAGTCAATTCTTAACTAAATAACAAGTTTAAATATGATTTTTTTATATTTATAATATTTTTATTTAAAAAGTTATTAAGGTCGTAAATAAACAAGGATTATTAAAAAGATCTTAGCAAAAAAGGCCGTGCGTAAATTTATAACTCTATTAATTTTAGTTGTATAATAATAAAAATATAACTATTAAATTTCTATTAAAATAAGGAATTTAGTAGTATTTTTTTTTATTTTAATTACTTATATATTAAACCAGTTATATAGTATTATAATATTTATACTATAATATAATCCCTGCTAAAAATTATATAATCCTTGCTTAGCATATTGCTTAATAACCTTCTAAATAAAAATATTATAAATATAAAAAAAATCATATTTAAACTCGTTATTTAATTAAAAATCGACTGGTACTATTTAAATTATTATAGCATTAGTATTGGCTAAGTTATAATGTTGCGCACGGACGTTTTTTATATAGGAAAAAAAGTGTGCAATCGACCTGGGTGTGCAATTAACCTGTGGGATACGTTAATCGATTTATAACTAAATAAAAATTTTAAATATGATTTTTTTATATTTATAGTATTTTTATTTAGCAAGTTATAAAGTAATACGCTAAGCAAGGATTATATGATTTTTAGCAAGGATTATATTATAGTATAAATATTATAATAGTATATAACTTATTAAATATTAAAGTAATTAAATTAAAGAAAAATACCACTAAATTCTTTATTTTAATAAGAAGCTAATAGTTATATTTATATTATTGTACGATTAAAATTAATAGAGTTATAAATTTACGCATAGACTTTTTTACTAAAATCTTTTTAATAATCCTTGCTTATTTAATGCCTTAATAACTTGCTAAATAAAAATACTATAAATATAAAAAAAATCATATTTAAACTTTTTATTTAGTTATAAATCGATTAGTGCTATTTATATTATTATAGCATTAGTATTGGCCAAGTTATAACGTTGCGCACAAACGTTTTTTGTATAGGAAAAAAAGTGTTAAATATGGCCGGGTGTTAAATATGGCCGTGGGATATGTTATTATGTTTTATAATATTATTAAAAGTACTACTAATATTAACTAGTAGTTATAAAAATATTTTTTTATTTAATTGTTTAAATAATTATAAACTAGCTAAAATTAAAATAAAGTTATTAAAAGAACTTTAAACCTTAACATATAAAATATTAATTTTTTTACTTAACTTAAAAGGCTTACTTTTATATTATATATATATTTTTTTAAAACTATTAGCAATATTACATTTTAAAAAAAAAAATTCACGCAATGACTAAAAAAATTAATTAATTAATTAAATTTAAATTTTTTTTAATTTAACTTAGATTTTAAAATGTAAAAATAAAAATTATATATAATTTTATAAACTTTAACTATTAGCTATACTAAAATTAAATAGTTTATATTAAGCATAGCAAATTTTTAAAAGCTTTTAAAAACAAAAATAATAATATATTATTTTTTTATATAACTAGGTAAATATTTTGGTTTTTTTAATTTAAAAATATATTAACTTAAGCTTAAAATTATTTTGTTTTTATTTTTCTAACATAACTATTATAAAAGCTACGCTTTAAGTATTAATTAAAATTTACAAATATAAATATATAATAAAAATTATTTAAAAAATATTTTTAATTTTATATAAAAAAAAAAATAGTGTTATAAAAATACTTGCTATAAAACCTATAAAAAAAGTTTTAGTTTAAAAACGTTATTACTTAGCAAAAATATTTATATTTGCCACTAAAAATAATTTAAATATTAAAAACTTTATATTTTATAAAAATAATAGCTTATTTAATAATAATTAATAAAAATTTTTAAACTAAAAATAAAGTGATTAAAACTAAGCTTTAAATTTTGCTAAAATAAATTTTTTTAAAATTATTATTGTTTTTATTAACATATTATTTTTATTTTAAAAAATATAATAAAGAGAATATAACTATATAAATTAACTATATAACCTGTTTTATAATAAAGCAAAGCTTGTTATTAATATATGCTACTAATATAATAAAGTATTTTTAATTAACGTATCCCACAGGTTAATTGTACACCTAGGTTAATTATACACTTTTTTTAACCTTTATATAAATAATTTCTTATAACTTAACTATATAATAAAAAATTAATTAAAACTATTTAAAATTTGATTTATTAAATGTTTTTTGCTTATTTTAATATGTTTGCGCATTATAGCTAGGCTTGCTACATATTTTATAGCGTTGTGCATAAGTTTTTTGTTTTTTTATATAATTACAACTTGTACGCCTTTTTGTTATTTTTTATATAGCAGCTGCTTTAGCAGCTTATAACTTTTTTATATCTTATATATAAAGTGATTTTTTATTTTATAATCTTGTTTTTTTTATATAGCAATGTTAACTAAGTTAGTTATTTGCTATATAAAAAGTTATAACCTTTTTTTTTAATAAAGCTAAACAATATATAATAGCTGTTGCGCTATATATAATTTGCTATATATTTTTAATAATATATATTAGCAAGCTATTTTAATATTATATAATAAAATGTTTAATAAATATAAACTAAAATATAATATTTTATATATTATTTAAAGTAATAAATTACTAAAGTAAAAGCAAGCTATTAAATAAAGCTTTAATTATAAAAATAGTTAAACAAAAATTTAGCTAAGCAATAATATATTTTAGGTTATATAGCACTAATTTTGCTTTTTAAAAACTTTTTTATATG
>Ga0247782_1000508_pt1 | contig 20541 bp, 16 predicted proteins | sample UWRJL019104C5_FD_179928 | JGI IMG/M metagenome (GOLD analysis project Ga0247782, IMG submission 179928) | Plant litter microbial communities from Arlington Agricultural Research Station in Wisconsin, United States - UWRJ-L019-104C-5 | ecosystem: Environmental > Terrestrial > Plant litter >...
TTTTTTTTTTTTTTTTCTCTTTTACGAATACTGCTTGCTCGTATCCCAGAGCCCGACCGCCTGGCCCGTGAAGGCGCACCGCCCGGGCCGGCTATCCATGGCCTCTACGACGACGCCCCAGGCCACGGGCCCGAGCCAGAACTCGCCCTCGCCGCGTACGGGATGGCATCTCGCGCTGAGGACGGCGCTGCAAGGGCCACCGCCTGTCGTCTGCGCTAGCGGGTTCCCACGCACTCCTTCGTCTTGTCCCAAGGTAGTGACGGGCGTGCGTCGGAAGCCGAGGGCTAGGATGATGAATAAAAGCGCTCCGAGAAGCGCGAAGAGGATTAGGAGGGCCTGTGAGTTGAACGCTACACTTGATTGTCGTGTTTCCGAGGTAGTCGGGGAGGAGATGAGAGGGAAGACGGCTTGGCTAAGTACGAAGCTCAGGCCTGCGAAGATGGCCAGCAGAAGCCAGGATACGGGCCGTGGCAAGGATAAGTAGAGACTCGCTGTCTGCGTCCCCGCTGGGGAAGACGAGACGCGCAGGGAGCGCGGCCCGAGCGCGAAGAGCGAGAGTTCGTGCGAGAGGAAGTACGTTGTCAAGAGCGCGTTGGTCGATAAGTAAAGAACCGCCAGAAGCAGTTGCGGGAGCGCGGCGATGAGCGCAAGTTGTGGCATCGCAATCGGTTTCGGGAAAGCAAATGTCGTTTCGGGCGTCGCGGTGCCAAAGGGTGTTTCAACCCCCTCGCTAGACGCTCGAGCCATCAGGGCTAGGGCGGCGGCAGTCGGTGCTCCCACAACCACCCACGAGAGGATTGTCAATGCCCATCGAGAGAGTGAGGGTGCTTGCAGCCAGTAGTGACTTCCCGGTACACACGGCTTAGTTTCATGTGAGCCCCAGAGACCTTGCTGTATGTCAGCTTTCGTGAGTAGGGATTGCTCCGTCGTTGTGGGATCCGGCGTGCGGAGAAATGAGCGAATAGCATCGCCGAGGGTGGCAAGAGGGTCGAAGGAGGACCTTGTCAGGATGAAGACCATATTAATGACCAGGAGGGCGTTGAGGATCGCCGCGATGATTAGCATTGAGCTATTGACGTTCACGGCGCATTCCGTTGGTGTGCTTTGGGTGAAAAAGATTACTGCATTATAACTGAAATTATTCGTCAGTCTGGAGCGAAGTGGCGAGTCGAGTGGGATGCTCAGAATCATTTGCGACTTACATTACTTGGAGCGCGATGGCGGCAACAAGAATGACAGTTCCTGTTGCCGCTCGGAATCCTGACACGTGGACGAAATTCCGTATCGACGGTACTCCGATATCCAGCCATCGTCTGCGATCGTGTGCTTCGGATATCTCCTCCCTCGTTGGACTCATCAGAATCTGGAAGATATAATTCGCTCCTGCGAGCAGGACGACGGCGAATACATTGACGACCACGTGCAGCCCTATATTGATCCGCCTTGCCGTCGGGCAATCTCCCGAGAAAATGACCAACTCCCCCGAGAATGCTTTCGTTTTCGTAACAACTAATATTAAGCAAATAATACTGGCGATCAATATCAGCAACGCTAATAATGTGTTGTATACGACGCCCCCTCGCCAACCCGTGAGGTGTCTCCGTATGCCGCTCCTTCGGCCCTCGCTTCCAACGCCACGGGTAAGATCCGTGGTAGAAGAGAAGTAGTTACCCAGCTCGACGAGATGAGATGTGAGTGTGTCTCGACGAGGGGTGATGACGACATTTCGCTCGCCCCATCCCTTCGCTTCCTTCTTCCTTGCTAAACTTTCCGGCGTTTCTCCCCTCATAAAATTGATCACGTAATCAGGCACTATGCTCTGATCGATGCTCGCAGCATCGTCGAACGAACGAAGCATACTCCGGGAGTTCCAGGTCCCCGAGCGGAATCTTCCTAATCGACTGGACCTCGGGGTCGAGGGAACCTCTGAGGTATTGCGGTTATGGAACGGCCATAGCAGTGTCGATTTAGTACTTCTCGATGCGAGACCTGATCTTGAGTTCGAATACTCTGTGGCTTCTTGGATGCTATGGCGGGATGGCATGTTAGATCACAATGTATCCGATCGCCCGGGCCAAGTTCGAGTTACCTTGACATGCGCTCAACAGTACGCGCGCCCCCTTCGTCACCATAGGGATACCTATACGGAGACCCCGCCTGGTTTTTTGGCGCATTTCCAACTTGTTCCATTCTCTCTATAGGTGTTACCTGTTCATTTATATTGTCGGGTAATTATTTTCAAAGTGTCATGTAAACAAAAGTCCAAGCGAATGTAAAGAAGAAGAGAAAAATAATAATAAAGATTAACGAAAGATTGCACCGCAAACAAACAGAAACGAAGGGAAGGGAGATCGCCTTGGGCATGCTCGTCAGACCATTGGGCCCCCGTCCATTTTTATGGCAGCACGACGTGAGACAGTGCCCAATATAGCCCTCCGTCCTTGGTTGTTTGCTCACCAGGCAAGGGCAAGAAATGGTCAGAGGCTCCGGGGTGTTGCAGAAGAGGCGAGCCGGGATAGCCCTGTTTAGCGGCATCATATAGGCCGGGATGCGGCAGGGGCCGTGAAATATATTTCATGCAACGGCCAATGGACCAATGGATAAGATGAAACACGCTCTTAATTGGTTCCCGCAGGGCATCTTTCGATGAATCAGGGTGATCACCGAGGTGCATACGAGGCACCACGTCAATAAAAAGCCATGAATACTGCCTCTCCTTCCAGTATGTGGTTGCATTGCCCGAACCTGACCGTGGTCGGGAGCTACCGTGGGAATCCGAGCAATTGGGTCGCTTCTCTAAAGGAATGAATAACAGTCATCGCTTGATGGCTCACTCACATTCGAGCAGACTTGTTGCAGAAGTACTAAGCGCATGTTGTCAGCTTCAGGCTTGAACAAACCTACATGCCTACTCTATAATAGCTTATGCCTGGGTGGTCGTTTAAGCATGATTTATCGACTAGATCAATGCCGAAGTGTGCTCATTTTTCGAAGTGACGAGCTCCATCAGAACTGATTTGATCCAGTCTTAGGCCCGTACCTTGCATTACTTGAGACGACGTGCTTATAGTGGCATGGAAAACAGATGGAAAAATCAGATTAGAGGGCCGTTTGTGATACAGGACAGTACCCCATATAACCCCGCTCATTTCCCTCGAATCGACTGGGTCAAGCACAGACCCATTGCACTAGTGATCTCTGGCAGAATATAAATACCAGGTAGATAGAGACAGGAACACAAAGTTCTTCTTGCTTACTTTAAAAGTCCAATCAGCGCAAGATGAAAACAGCAAAATTATCAGCTCTTTCCTTTCAACATGGCTGGTGGGTGTAGTTACATATTTGCCTATAACCCCCAATGAGTTATCCACGGTATACTGTGTAGATTAGGTTAGGTACCTCCTAGAGAGGAGTGGAGAAACAGGTCTTTCAACCAAAAAAGCTTGGCTGCGTTTCAGAGTCTGCCAGAACCCGGTACAGTAACTAAACCCAAAGGGCGCAAATGGTTACCGTGCTGCCTGCTACCGCGCCAAGTGTCGACAAACGCCACAGCCGTTAGCCACCGGGAATCTTGGAACATACCGTTGCGACCCAAGATGTCGGGTGTTTGCTTACCTAAGTAAATCGACTTACAGATGTACTAATATTAGATACCTGGACTTGATCACCTCTTCTAATAAGTATGCGCATATACTCTGTTCTAGGTTATTGAAGATGAAGAAGACACACACGCGTAGCTAACTAGATAAGTAACAGACCACAGGACCAAATAATAAGGACATCACCAGTCAAGAAAGCACATGCAGTCACAGACTCACAACACTTATACGGCAGCATTTCCACCATGTGATGGGATATCTTGTTTCTGCCTATTACGCATTATGCTGTTTTGCAACTGCCAACCAAAATATGATGCTTTATTTCGCACAACTTACTCAGATAGCCACACCTTTAGCTTCCTCAAGCTCTTCTTCATGAGTGCGGTCGTTACCTTCCTCTATTTCTAAAACCCTATATATGCACCGGTTAGCCAGGCCTCAAGCCGCGTATTGTATTGCAGTTCTATCTTAGTAGTGATTATCTAAGAGTTTGACTAAACGAACTCTCTGTCTCTCTTTGTGGTCCAGTTCAAATAGAACAAAGCCAGAAATCACAAAATAGATTAAATCGCAAGGACGACTTCCACATTGTTTGTGCAAAGAATAAAAAGGGGGAATGACTCTATTCCTACTACTCAGAACTGCGGTCCAAACACTGTAGTATGAATGCCAAAGTACCTATCCCCTCACGTAATCAATCACACCGCAATTCCCTGAGCCCAAGACCGTGACCTCCCTGTTATTAATTCCTGAGCTCTCATTATCGATCGGAGGTTTCACCCAACTCGTTATTCGGGTGATAACAAATCTAAAACCCGGTCAATATTGAGACGTTTTGTGCCTGGGGAAGCCTTAAAACTTACCTCCTCCAGAATGGACATCTGCCATTGCCCTTTACAGCCCTTCTTATACTTATACATAAACCTTTTTTCTTGCCCAAGTTTTGATACACACTTCGACCGTTAATTCCAACTGCAACATTGTAAGGACTTAGACACACATCCTGTACAACCTATCTTAGTTGCACAAGACTGAAAAGGCTGCCGTTGTTGTTGGTTGTAGTTGTCGCGTAATCGCTCCTGATTATCACTTCTTAACAGGGCTGGAGGACGCGATAAGAATCGGATCGTCTTCAGTGCCGCTGTAATGGATCGTGGTGGCCTGCGATTCGAAGTCACGGGACTGCGACCGGCCTTGCGCTGAGGACGACGATGGCATCGTGGATGATGAATCCTCGACGTGCTCGTAAGGGTCCGGCACGGGAAGAGAATGATGACGGGACGGGTACATGAGTTCTGAGGCAGGATCTACCAAGGAAGACTCAAACTCTGGCAGGTCTTGGTCTTCTTTGGAAGGCGCGGCAGCAGCAGCGGCGGCGGTGGCCAACTGCTTTTTCAACTTCTTTTTCACACGTCGTCGCATCCAGGGCTGCAATTTAATACCCTCGTCACTATCCTCCTCCTCCTCGTCGTAGTCATCTTCTTCTGGCATAGGCGATGACGGTGGTGGTGGTGTTAGCGGTAATGGTAATGGTGGTCCCACGGTAACGTCGAACATCTTGGCATCGTAATCACGGCTGAAAAGGTCGACGAACTGATAGGTTCTAAGCTCGCCGTGCCGGAAGAAATTAAGATGTCCGGGGATGTCCTCAGTGATGAGAGTGAGCAGGTGCTGGTGCGTGACCACAACAATATGGATATCCGTGTGACTGAACGGTCTGACGATGCTTCGGAGCCAGTAGCGGACCTCGGTGCCGCGCAGGTCGACGAACTGCTGGGGGCTGAGGCTCTGGCGCCTCTGGTCGTGCCAGTCCTCCTCCCAGACATGGCTGTAGTCGAGGTCGTGCTCCGAGAAGCGGTACTTGAGCACGCAGCGGTGATGTCCCACGTCGCTCTCGAATGCGACGAATTCGGTCAGCAGCGGCACAAGAGTGATCGCGCGCCTGTGTGCAAACGATGGGAAGGCTGCGAGCGCGGTCTCTACGGCCCGCGACAGCGGCGAGGTGAAGATGAACTGGATCTTGTCGTGGTGTTCGAAGCTCGCGGCCAACTGCGCGCACTGGTGCAGGCCGTAACGATTGAGTCCTGGATCTTGGCAAACCGGGTCGTCGTTGTAGTGCGCATCGCACACAAGGTGGATGGTGGGAGGCATTGTGCGGGTTATCTCGTGGTATAGCTCTTTCTTTTGGTTGGGTCGACGATCTGAGTGTTATAGGTGGTGATGAGTGCGATATCGACGACCATGGATAAATGTTGGGAGATCGTACCTATTAGCAGAAAGAACGAGTGTGATGGGTGGCCACGATGGAACCAAGAGTCAAGGTCAAGTAGATAGGTACGTAGGTACGTAGGTACGTACTTGTTATGTACATGTAATTGGGCACGTCTTGTATCAATGGTTCAAATGTATACAAGAACGACTGGTGTGGTTCGGTACAAGTTGGGAATCACTTAACCCATTGTTGATACGTACAATGCATGTGCACCTATAATCATCGCCGAGTATCCTCTGATAGAACCATAAGACCGTTGTCAAGACTTGCTCCCGTTACCTGCGAAGCGGCCAAGGGCTAATCTTTCGAGTGACTATACCTATGAGGTAGGCAGTGCAACTGGCATAAGAAGTAAACGAGAGTAGAGGTCGATAAGTCAGTAAGACGAATAGGCGAAATGGTTTATTATGGCGTACCTTCTGATTGTGGGATATATTCGTTCTCTGTACCTATGTATTATCTCACTCCTGTGATGGTCCTTGCTCGCCTTGACGTCTGATATCCTAACCACGAGCTCTTAGCTTCCTTGCTCATTGACCACGTTGGAATAAACTTAGATATCAGATCTGGATATCGGACGATGGATTCACCTCACAGACAGGGGTGCATGAATCTTTCGTGGACTGCAAAGAACAGGCAGCCAGTCCTTTACATACTGGGACAATGTGTTACTGGTCACGAGCAGCCCGCCCTTGAAGACAGGCTGGGAGAAGTAATCACATAATTCACAATATGACTGTGGGATTCAATTCTTTTGCACGGCGGGGACGCGGTCGGCATGAGGGCCTGTTCACACTAAAACCTGTCATGCCACCTGCACTAGAAAATAACAAGACTCTGGATTTTCTTCTCCATACAGCAAATCTTTACAGAGGAAGGAACAATGGGCAGCTCACTCAGCCACGATAGAGCTAACAGGTAGAAAGCAAAAAGAGAAATAGAAAAAGAAATAACATAAAGCCCGCCGCGCCATTCTTAACGCCATCCAATCCTGGCCCAAGGACAGTCTGAGCGCCCATCTCGACTACCAATTGTCAATATGAATAATAGATACTGCTGAAGGGAAACGTTTGGAACATACCACTCGGCGATGTCAGCCAAATGTACGCATTCCCGGATCAGATCCCCTGGTCGTTGCAAACAACCCTATAGGCGTGGTGGCCTTTCACGTACTTATGGGGACCGCCGGGGACGCAGGTAATGTTGGCGATGACCTCGTCATCATCATCGCAACCCCCACCAGCAGTGATGATGAAGCTGCAGTTAGCATCCCCCGGCGTGTCGTGGTGGATCTTGTAACAGGACCGGGTGTCTGAGTAGGCCGCAATGAAATCATATCGCATTAGCCCTTCAACTCTCATCGAAAGGGTAGCATCTTATTTAAGTTTGTTTGCTCTAGGGCAGCCTTGGGCAAGGGCATTCTTCTCTACATACTAATATAATGTGCTGTTAGCCTTTTTTTCGCCTCTCTGCTTCACCATTTATTCGGAAGCGGGCTAAGATGACAATAAGAAGGCAAATGATAGAAAAATCTGCGTACATACCGCGTGCTAGAACAAGAGTCTTCCTCGGTTTGTTGACCGACTAAGTCCCAATCATAGCATTCCGGAGTGAGAACGCCGGTCTTGATACGGTCGACCCTGCAGCGATATGCGGATGTCCCGAGGAACAAAGTAGCAATTATCAGAGAGGGCTTCATGTTGTCTTATTTCAAAGAAGGTGTGAAAGTTGTAGATGTATTGTATCGCCTAAATAAGTGCGCTCACTGTGAGATGGAAGGCTTCGTTGTCCAAAGTGTAGAAGAGCAGGTTTCAAGCAGTGGTGAAAGCTGACGTGGAGCGGGAGGCCATCATATATGAGGTTTTTATGTTTAGTATTACAGTACCTGTTGACGCAAGCTACACAGTCGATTTTCAGTGCAAGTATGCCGTGGTCCTTAATCCCTCGATTTAGAGTTTGGCCAATCGGAGTACCAGTCGAGGAGTTTATTGGACTTCAAGAGGTATCTGATATGTTAAGCAAGGTTACGGCTTGCATCGCGTGCACGTAGTTGCGGGCACAACCACTGCACGCCTGGACGCTATTTTTGGTCAGGTGGCCACAGCTAGCCGATAAGTCTCTCAAAATTAGGAAGTATCATATGCAGGAATATATTAGTATACTCTATGAATGATTGCACAGACGAATAAGAGTATGGTGACGGAAGTGAGTCTTTCCTAATCACTCCTCATATCGTGAAGACTGAGCCTAGAGAGTCAAGCACCATAGCTAAAACGGTCGGCAAGTCCCCCTTCGGACCCGGCAACTCACTGCCTCCCGTCGTCTGATCGACCCATTCTAACTCCCACGCCAGCAATTCGGCCGTGAAAGCCTCCTGGTCATACTCATCCGCCGGCGTAGCAATGAGGTAGTCCACAAACTTCTGCCATCGGAGCAGGTAATACGTCGAGACGAGGCCGCTCCAGGCGCGGGAAGCATAATCGGATATCTGTCCCGTCGGCCCCCAGAGCGTGACCTGGTTGCGGGCCTGGTACTCGAGGAAGTTGGCTATGGCCTCATGGCCTGGGCCCGATGCATTGACCGTCGCCCTCGCTGCCGTGATCCAGGTCGACAGCCGGAAGTTCTCGTTTGTTGCTAACACCATGTCGAGCGCGGACAGGAGTTGCGTCAATTTCTGACCGTGTGCTTTGAGCGCGCACGTCGGCGAGATCTGGCCTGCCGATGTTTCATATGTCGTGATGAGCTCTTGATACAGGGGAATGAAGGCGTTACCGAGCACCTGGCGCGTGAAGTCGACGAGGTCGTAGTGATAGGCTGGGTTGGAGAACAGCTTGGGCTCTTCTAGGCCTGCGCGGTACAGTTCGTTCCAGGCTGCTACTACGTCCGCAGGGTCGTAGTTGAGAAGGGTAGGATGGTGGCCTGTGCGGTTAAGCAGCTTCGTCGTGCTGGGTACTAGCTCGTAGATGGACTTGGGCACGGCGTTGGCAACCAAGTTGGTGTTGTTGAAGACAGTAGGTCGTAGGATTTCCCAGCCTGCATACACGCCGTTCGGAAGACTTCCACCACTTGCTCCGTAGCGTGTGCTCACCCAATTGTGGAAGTAAATCTCTGTGTCGATCGGGGTTTTGCTCCAGGCCTGATCCAGAAGAAGGTCATACATGATCTCGTTCCCTTCAAGGCCTTCGGGGGTTAGGCCAAAGCCCACCAACGTTTTGCTCGTCTCGACCGCCTCGATCGCGTTCACTGTCACATTCATGATTTGACCATACTACAGATATTTAGTATTAGCAATAGGAGGGTGATAATGTGGCCGTGGAAGGACTCACCAGACCGTAGTTCCCACCATAACCATGGAGCTCGCACCAGATCCAAGGCTTCCCGTAGAACGAGTTTGTCCTCTGCCACTGTGGTTGCGACTCGGAGAACAAATCAAGGATTAACATGTCAGAGTTAACGGTTACACCGCCCAGGAAGGCCCTGACGCGGTCATTTGTCCAGAAACCGGCGTTCGAGGAAAATAACCAGCCTTGCATGATCCAGATGGCGTCCGGGTCGGCGGCCTTGAGAGACTTCCAGGTGTTCCTACTGACGCTCTCAAGGTAGCCTAAATCACCCGATGCCGGGTTGTTTTCGTTGAACTGATCTAAGGTCCATAGATCGGTAACGTCTCCGTAGTATTCCTTCTGCTTAGACACGAAGCGGACCTGGAGCTCCTCAAAGAGGGGATCGAACGGATCCAGAAAAGTATCGTTCGTATAGCTGGTCGGGAAGTCCTCCCAGTTTGAGCCATTCGACACATTAGCGGACGGATAGACATGCGTGATGGACCGAGGGGTGTAGCCTGGGAATGCAGGGAGGATAGGCTTAATTCCAAGCTCGACCATACGCTCTACGATCTTCAACTGCAGCGCAAACTGGTCCTCCACCCAGGACTCGGGCATTGCGCTGCCCCAGGAGCCCTGGATATTACCGAAATGGTTCCAGGCGAGAAACGCCGGGCCGCTTACGAAGTCTTCAAGGTCAGCATCGGAGAATCCCATGTCGCGGAAGACCTCGATGTAAACCTTCTCGAACCCGATCCAGGCGAGGGCAATGTTGATACCTCGGATGGCCATCCAGTCTAGGTGCTCTTCCCACTGCTCCCATCCCCAGAAGGCGGACGTGTACGACGTCGTCACTGCAATATATCAGTCAGAAAACGCAGCCGCTTATACTGCGACGTAGGGAAACAAATCCTAACCAGTGTTCAGGTAGTATCGATAGGGCACGACGCTGGAGCCCGTAAGCGGGGTTGAAGGTATAGGGAGTTGGCGTGGCGCCTTATCCAACTGGCTGCCCACAAACCACCAAATATCAACGTGGGCCTCGCTTGACAGATAGGCATGTAGACTGGATGCAACAATCAGCCATCCAATATTATGATGAGAGGAACCCGATGGATGAAGACGTCGGGCTTGGTACTTACCCGGCAAACAGGGCGCCGACCGTATTGCCCTGTACAAGGATTCTGCCATGGCTCGTGCCTGAAACACTATAGCTGTCGTTCACCCGCTCGATTTCGATCTCGGTCTCAGCCTCACTCTCCGACTCCGGATCCACAAGTTCGAATCGGAACGACCCGACATGCTGGGGTAGGCGCCGTTGGACGAACGACTCGACGCCAGCGGTGGATGCTGTGGTTCGTATGGCAGCAGCCCCAGCGGCCACGAACGCCCATGTGACGGCAATGTTGAAGATGCGCATGAGGAGGACCTTCTCTCCGGCACACTGGCTTATCTGGCGAAGGATGCAAAGAAGCAACCAGATAAATGTGGGGTTTGACGCGGGCCATTGTGCAGATAGAGTTGTTTTAATACCTGCTTGGTGAGCCCGGCTGGGGCAAGCCAATTTAACACTATCACGATTCCCAGTTGAGGTGAGCAGGGGTGGGTAAAGCTACCCAGTAGCCATTGCTGTAAATGTACAAGTGAGCTGCGTTCCTTCATTCGCGCATCGGAGCCGATGTAACGTCACGGTTTCTGCTAACCTACTTCATACTAACACATAGAGGTACCTGATAGTGCGATATTCTGTAGATATGCAGATATTGCTCTAAGCGCTACCAATCGAGCTACCGGGGCCCGTGGATTGGCTTTTGTATCACGCAGCAAGCTCCCAAACCTACACGTAACCTTTGGTGGTATACCTACTTAAACGCCTGGACATTCGCATTTTTCGGGCTGCGGCTACATTGTCATAATGGCTCCCATCCACATAGTCGGCCTGCACACACCTCCATCGGGGGTGGTATGGCAATTGTCAGGCGAAGTTAGGCCTGAATGGTATCTGGTCTCCCTTTCTATTGTGTAGAAGATGCCTATTCTTACGGCTGTAAGGAAAGGGGCGGCAGAATAAGCCAACGGGGTGGAAAGAAACGGTCTGTAATATGAAGTTCAGCTGCATTTCTCGCGCTTCAGTCTCCTGCCTTCCTCGTCATCTTCTTTGTCTTCTAGGTATGTCTATCTTCCATGTAAAGGTTTATAAGTAGGAGCACTGCACGCGATTATCTCTTTCATAGCGATATCTGACTATCCGCCTATAATCTGCCTTCAACAGTCTACTGAAATCGTTGAACCGGCCGGCCGGCGGCCCCTTACGTTATCCCCTTAGGTTCTCTTGGATCTTCCCCTTGAACTTCGGTACAAGATCTTAGAATAATGCCGGGTATCTCGTGGGGCCAAACGAGGTTTGAGGTTGGCACTCGTGTGCAGCAAGCTAATGTTACCAGGATTAAACACACTCTCTATCTCAGTCTAACATGCCTTCAGAAGTGTTCTCTTTATGCATACCATATGTGCTGCCTGCAACTGGGGTCCTAGAACAAAATTTCGACTACGGCTACATAGCCATTCAATGGCCAATACGCCGCGACACGGCCTACGATCTGTTGCGCTCTCATTTTCATGTGGAATGTTCGACAAAGAACCAAGCGGATCAGCTGGTGCTATCCTTTTTATAAACTTACTACATCGTACTGTAAAATCGCACCGGAAAACTTCGAGAAAATGTTCAACGCCCTGTCCGGCCTCAAGTGGCTGGATTTACAAAACAGCAGTTACCTAGGGTCATGGTTTTGGATATCAGACCTAGACACCCAACAAGACAACCTTTTAAGCTGTTGCGGCCTGCTTGAACAACATCCCACTTGCCACGAACCTACTTGAACGGGGTGTTGCTCCGCATCTTTCTCATCGTTGATTGAAATTTCCCGAAGCGCCGCTTTTTCTTGCAGCCCTCGGTGGTAATATTGCTGTGCTCAAGATGCTTTACGAATACGTTCCAGAGGTGGATTCCCTACGACAGCAATTGGAGAGTCCGGTCTGAGAAAAGATGGTACGGGCGGGAAATGCCAGGAGCGGTGGTGGGGGCTTGTCTGTGTGGTTGCTTGGACATCCTGCATGCGACACTGAATGTCCCTGAAGAAAGAAAGTCGGAAGCCCCTTCGCGTTTTGTTAGTGCTATGGCGTCGAGGGAGCTGATCACGAGCCAAGACGAGGTATTGCTCCACGGACTTTGAGAGGGGTGGCGAGTTACTACCAGTTTTGGAATTTACGGATGCATTTCAAGCCTGGGCATAGACCCGGACTGTACCTGGTACGCATCCGATTCTCTTCGCCATCATTCGCGCCTGGGAAACATGCGCATGGTCCGGTATTTGCTGGATGGATGCGGCGCCGACGTGAACGCGTACCCCGAGAATTCTGCCTTGGCAGCGGCGTGTCAGGGCTGCCACGACGAAATCGTGGACTTGTTACTTGAGAGAGGTGCAGATCCCAACGTGGAAGCATTTGCTTAGGGCGAAATAAAGGAGTCGCCACTGTCCGCGGCAGCCAAGGCGGGTATTGTTATCGTTCGCAATCTCTCAGCTCATGGTGCCCGTACCGACTACAAGTCTATGAGCCGCGCGTTCTAGCTTGAGCACACCGCTATGGTGCGTGATGAAATGAAGGGTATATGAGACTTGATTGACTACTGAACTGACTGGGTTTGAGGTGGAAAGGCCCCATGTCATATATACGAGATGCCCTGATGTCTTGGTATTGTACATGCTATGTCACCTTGACCTCGTACTTCAACATGTTACAAGTACTTAAGTACCCTCCCAGATACCGCACCTGATCCCTAAATACCTCGTTTGGTGGTCTGGAAAGGCACTATCCTACTGACGGCTCATTACGGCGTAGGCGGAAACTGGAGTCAGGGCCATGATGAAGAAGTCACGGACATATGTTGTCCTAATCTGGTTCGACCTAGATAGTCATGAGGCTCTTAATATTCGTTTGATCTTAGGCGTAGTCGAAATTGGTTTGCTTCGTATGCGGTAAAGATTTTCATGGTGACTTCACCCCCCGTATAGTATCCCAGTATAAAAATCTAAGCGCCTTATGAGATGAGAATATGGATGGTGTTACTTGCACTGCTCGTCTCTAGACCTAGAGTAGGCTGGGGGGTGAAAGTTGATTGTTGAACGAGGCGAACCAGAAAGCCTCCAAGACTTGGGCCGGCCAAAATGTCATCTGAGAAGGTTCAGTACTAAACAAATCCAGAACTACGCATGGATAAGCACAACGACTCCGGTTTCACTTGTTTGGTAGATTTTACAGTAGTTCATATCGTGAATTGTCTGTTAAGGTACAGCTTTGCCGACAAGAGTCCTACATCAGTTAATAAATGATATAGCCTTACCATGGCGCTGGGTACCCCAGTTCCCAGTTTCCCCATTAGGGTGCTTCTGCATTAGCTTGGCCAGAATAGCGCCATTCTATTCTCAAACCGTGGTTCAAGGCATCGCACTAAACAGAAGCTCAGATCACAAACGAGTTACATACCTATCATCCTACTAGTGGTTTGAAAGAGCTACTGGGAGTTTTTGCGACAGGACTACTTTATCAAGTAGATCACACAGTACGCTTAAACCCGACTGTGCAAAAAACCCTTGATACATGGCAGAAAATGGAAAATGCCGGTCGGGAAAGTGCATGAACACCTACTAGAGAACGTCCACCTCCGCAAGCTGCGAAAGCGATCCGCTCCCTAGGACAATCCACAGCGAAGATCACATCCAAGGATAGTTAGCGACAGGGGAGAGCTTCCGGCGAAACCGCTAATGCGCGCTTGCGTCCTGTCTTGTGTGCTGGGCTGTCCGCTGCATGACTTGGCGAGTCACGACCCAAGCCTGTGGGAGTACTAGGGTGCCGGAGTCTGTACTGCTAACCTACAAACAATAGCCCGACCTCCGAGCCAACGCCACCATTTTCTTTACTGTAATCTTAACAATACAAACTATATAAACAGAACATTTTATTAGGCAGAGACTTTGTGGTTATTCTATTTTTAGTACTGAGTTCTTTTGTTGAGTTTGCGGCTCTTGTTGCCGGTAATTATAAGTATTGAGTAGTATGTTAACAAATGTTTCTGTCCATAACATGCCTCTGCCTATCTCCCTGGCTCTCCCACCCTCGTCAGGTGCAATATATCTCATACCCGGGCTACAGTTTGGTATAGAGAGGCATGTTGATGATATCAACTCTGCCGCTCGAGATCATTACTTTTTCTCCAACTTGACTCCCCAAGCGGCCAGTCGACGTAACTCCTAACGCGCCTAGGCGCAACCGTCACGCACTATGGTTACCCCAGAACAGGTTTTGGTACGACCCGCTGTCCTTTGGCGTTCATTTCATTAGTTGCGTCGCATATACCAAGATATCTACGATCGCTGACATCATAATGTAGTGGATCGAGTGGTCGACTCTGATCGTCACATATACTCTGGTTGGTTCGCGGATCGCAGTCAGACTAGCTATCCAGCAGAGGAAGCTACTTATCTCCGACCTACTGCTTCTTCCTGCTGCCCTCTGCATCCTCGGGCTCGATATCTGTGATACCATAACGTATCGAATGGGTGGAATGGAGAATCTCGGCCTGATAAGCGAGTCTCTCCTAAAGGCAGGTCTGGATAATAAGAAACAAGCCGTGCAAGAGTGCTAACTCCAAGCAGGTTCAGTTTGCAACGAGCTATCTTTTTGATTGTGGGATGTATCTCCCAAAACTAAGCATGCTAACTTTTTACTTTCATCTATTCCCTCTCCATGAAGTCCTGCTGCGTAGGGCTCTCTATATTGTCACCGCATTCGTGGCTCTCTCTGTAGTAGCTAGTTTGACTCTCAGAACCTTTTGGTGTGGGCGATATCCATCGGATAATTGGTAAGTTGCTAATCCTCCCTTCTTCTTTTCCCTCTGCCGATGGCGAGGGTTTTGGCGCGCGCTCAACATCACTCCCAGGTCCACGGATTCCAACAGATGCTCGTCATTCATGTCCTTTACTTTAATACAAATCAACTGGGTACTCTGTTTCACCAGTGAAGCACTAAGTGAGAATTACGCGATAATCTTTGTACGATCCTTCTGACAGAGGCCTAGTATTCATTCTCCCATTCTTCTTATTGCCGCAGTTGCGGACACTTGTCGGGCGGGAGAGGCTCGGCCTGGTCTTAGTTTTCACTCTCGGTGCCATCACTTTAGTAATTAGCATTGCTCGTTTTGGCATCATCATGTCCCGTATCTATAACCCCTCTATCTGTAAGTCGACGCGGGCTCCTCGCCGCTTTAGCCCCTTCGCCGGGTTTGTCCCATTCCTGAACCAGTAACAATGAAACCTGACCCGTTCGTGAATTAGATCTTTGGCCGAATGCTGAATTCTCGGTTTCTATCATGGTCGTCGCATGCACCGCGCTCAGGCCCCTGTTGAGGAAGTTTTGTTCCTGCACGACACCTAGACGCCCCCCCTCGAAGGGAATTCCTCCCCCCTTTAGCCTAGAACCTATACCGGTCACCGATGAGCAAGGCACGAAGCGGAACACATCGAGTCGTAGCACGGACATGCTCGTGAGCCGAGATGTGACGGACGCTGAGACCAGTGCGAACTATTCTCTCGAAGGAGGAGTTCCTCACTGCGTCTCGAGCACCGTATCGAATGAGACACTTCATTTATAACTAAGGAATTTCTCCACCTTAGGCAGCGGAAATGGCGAATCTTGGTAGGACACACCGCAATGCAAGACCTCAAACTAGTGTGTATTCATGATACCCGAATGCGTTAAACCTTCGCACTCTATATATTTAACAAGCAGCAGACCTGGTCCTCAGAAAATAGGGGCTCATGAACCCCATTCTTAGCACCGATTATTTAGGTCAAAAATATTAATATATAACTGTATACTATTAATTTTTATAAGTGCTTTTTTATAAACAAAAACATTGCGTCCTGCAACAATAAGTGTGTGTAACCCTTGCTATGTATAGTCCTTGCAATATAGCATGTATTGGCAGGCATTGCGAGGTCATGGCCGCGGGTGTCGGTTGGCAGTTAGCTTTGTCGGAGGCGGAGGCGGTAGCTATTGTCAAAGAATGCGTTCTACTAGCCTTATTATACTCTACGTGCATAAGTTAGTACCGCTTATTATATACTATATCCTTATAAATGGCAATATATATTTATTTTAACATGGCGTGTAATTATTTTTAGACGTACTGTAAACCTAGTAATAAAAATGGGGGTTTGAAACATTGGTCGATCTGGCCAACCGTACGAAAGGTCTCGACGCCCGATGTATTAGCATACACTTAAACAGTCTTAATTCTCCAATTACAGCAAACTTCGATTTCTAATTCTCCTATTCAATTTATTACCAAAGAAAGCTCAAGCTCCTAGTATCGAGAAATCTCAACATGGGAGTTTGCTCAAGGTGTTTAACGGCGATACGGGATTTGGGTCCCCAAAATTGGCCCAGAGAAGAAACATCAACACTTATGGTTACACTGCCTAAGTATCATATTAAGGAGGTGCTCGACTGTTGGATTTGCACTAAATTTTCCGAATGGCTGAAAAGTGAGGATGAAACAGCCTTTGCCGAATGGCGCGTCAAAGGGCTCGAGGTGCGATACTTTTGTTTCGCGCGTTTTGGCGTAGAAAACATACTGCCAGAAGATGCTCTGTCTCCCTTTTTTTTAAGGATATCCCCCCAAGTTATGACAGGAATGATGGCTGCTCTATAGAGTTAAATTTCGTTTCTTCCCAAGGTGAGGAACGCCTTTCGTCGTATACTTTCTTCCCTGAGGAACGGGAAAGTACTGATGCTAGTGTTCCATATATAAAGTACACTCGACCGCTTTATCGAGACGTTCAAGCAGGTCTACGGCGGACCTGGAGCTCCTCGGAAACTGGCTCCATAAATGCTTAACCAGCCACAAGAGGTGCAGACAGGACGACCAAGTCTGGTTCCCTACTCGTTTGCTCTATCTCGGATCACAAGCCAGCGACGTCAGACTTATTATTACCAGCTCGAATCCTCCCGACGGCCCTTACATAACGTTAAGTCATCGGTGGACCAAACAAAAGTACAAGAAGCTGGAATCATCTACGATTGCGCAGCTGCAGCAGACTGTTAATGTCATACGTCTACCGCAAGTCTTCCAAGATACGATCAAGATTGCCCGTCACCTTGGTATCCACTACCTGTGGACTGATTCGCTATGCATAAAGCAGGATAAAGACGACCTTACAGACTGGCTAAAAGAGTCCAAGATGATGCATCAGATTTACGGGTTCGCTCACTTGAATATCTCGGCTACCTGGTCAGTTAAAGCTGGCGACCGTCTACTGGGGAAGGGCTCCTGGGCTTCTAAGCTCCCCTCCCAAATCGAGATAGACTTCGAAAATTTCTCACGGAAATACTTCGTGATTGATGGAGATCTCTGGGATGACGAGGTTGAATACGGCCCCCTGAACGACCGGGGCTGGGTTTACCAGGAACGCTATTTGGCTAGACGGGTGGCTCATTTCGGCCAGAGCCAACTGGGGTGGGAATGCAGAGAATGGCGAGCGTTGGAAATGTTCCTGGACGGATTACATAGATCGCTACGTGCCCCCCAACGAAACACGAGTGTACTACGGCCACGACAGAGCCGACATCAAGGTCCACCAAGCCCCAAGGCTTCGAATTTGCTAAAATCTGGCAGCTTCTACTAAACGAATACTCCCAATGCGAATTTGAGTTCCGAAATGATAAGCTCATTGCCCTAGAGGGTATAGCAAGACGTATAATGATGTCTAGGCCAGGCGATACCTACCTAGCAGGACTATGGAAGAGCACCGCGTTGTACGATCTACCTTGGTACCGGGACGAATATGACCGCGAGCAGTTTCCCATCGCCAAGACGTGTGACCGTGCTCCCAGCTGGTCTTGGGCATCTGTTGATGGACATATAAAATTTCCACTAGCCGACAATTTCTTCCCCGAAGTCCACGAGTGCTACGCTATTGTGAAGGGCTTGTCTGGCCATAATATGGCTATGAGTAGCGAAGTCCTAACCACGGGCACAATTCAACTGGAAGGCATTTGCCTCCCACTGAGCCTTCAGTGGTCGGAAGACAACGACATAATTGGCTTTTCCGTATTGGGATTTCAATTCTCTACCACAAATGGTTCCCTAAGGTCGACAATTTACTTCGAGTGCGCTACAGAGATTTCCTACTCCCTATCACCTTCAGGGAAGCTGCTGTTTATGCCGCTCTTTGCCATGTCTCGGTCTATATACGGCATTGTTCTGCAGAAAGTATATGGACGTAGTGAACATCGGCGGATCGGTGCAGTCGACATCGCGCTCACGGCCAACAGAGACATCGGCCCGGCGAAAAGACACGACAGAAATATTGTGGAAAGCAAACAACAGCAAGAGATAATAGCCCATTGTGATTTATTGGAGAAATTCACCAAACTATGGAGTAGGCCCGCTCTAATGTTTCTACTCTACCTTAAAGAGCGGAAACCTCCTTTTCGCCACGTCAATATTTCCTAAGTTTAGTCGAGAGTGTGAGGCTTTAAATACAGAGGAAAGGAGAATAAAATGGAGTAAACAATGTTCTGAATATCAGAGCGTAGGTAGAGACGTGACTGTGCCTTAGGTATGTTAACGCAACGTAATACTCGATGTCCAGAATGCATCCATGCAAGCCTGGTTTTAGATGTTTTAGATGTGGCAGTCGTAGCCGCCGTGGCGGTTTAAGGCCCCTTTGCTCCGCCAAATCACGCAGGTTTATTTCGCACCATCCAGGCTAAAGCAGCTCCGACTTCGGCCTATCCACGAACAAGGTAATCGCACGGGGCTATTGTTACCCCGTAATCGGTGTCTTCTAATTATCTATTCACTCAACAGGTTTTGCACACGAGGTGGTTTGGTTTGAACGTATATATTGGGGGAGCATGGGTACGTGATGCTCTAGGGCTTTACGAGGGCTGTTTCTTGTGATTGTGATTCCTTTATATGTGACTTGGGCGAACCGTATGCGCTTAAACTCTTAATTGCATTATTGACCTTTTGGATTGAAACCCCTTAAGTTGCGCCTTTAGTTACTGCTAGTTGTTGCGAGGGCTTGAGCTGCTTGTCTTACGTGTAAGGGGGTTTTGTAGAGTGGCCGTGTTTTAACTGCCCTGCGAGCCTTTGGCTTGCCTACTCTTTCTGGCAAGTTTTGCGTTGCCTCCTGCGCCGTTGGGGTGCTGTCCGTGTCTTGATGCCATGCTGCTCAAATATATGAGGTTTGGACGAGTAGCGCCTTCGACCAGGTGGCGTTACTTCTGCACGCGTCGACACAGACTGCTCGGATCAAGGACTTCTGCGACTACGGATTTGCCCCTGTGGTGCATTCTTTGTTATTCGAGCGCTATAAGTTTTGCAAGAAGTTGTCACAGTTCATACTGCCGGGTGGTCCGTATTGACATATTGTTATTGCACAAGGGAAGAATCTCTGTCAAGCAGAGATTTCCCGTATCTACCTATATAGGTGTAGTTGTAGTCCGTGCTTCGGGGCCGAGGTTAGTCCGGATCGGAACCGTGACAGAAGTGTCCTTTGGTCGTTGAAGCTGTACTACGATGTGGGCACAACAGTGACTATATGATCATGGAACGGATGGCCGAGCAAGGGTTGCGGATTGAGTGTTCACGAAGGAGGTAGCGTAGGATGGGTAGACCGCGAGTCCAGCAAGGCAGGCACCTTGGCATCGACAACCCTGCGGCTTTGCATTCACAAGCCCGCGTCTGTGCGAAGGAGCGAGGATAGACCGCAATTAGTCAACCATCACGAACATGACAAACGTCAGGCCGGATCCTTGTCTTAGTAACAGGGCACACACCGCCCTCGGGCATCTGGCCTAGCTCCATAAGACGCTTTATGCCTGTTAGTAATAGCCTAACTCACCAGAGCAAAAAAGCTAACGCATATGTCCCTCTATCTAAGTGGCGACCTCGTTATAATAATAATCGAGTATGTCCTTTTCTTTAGCTATTAAGAAATCTTTAGTACTAGCCGTTAAACAAATCTCAGACGCTTCAAGATATCTGGTTGCGTATCACGGGCCAAAAGAGTCGAAATATTTAGAGAAAGACACGATAAACATCTGGAGATCTTTAGGAAGGGCTACTTCACCTCATATCCACGAGACTGCCGTGGTCACAAATACACGCACACGGCGGCGCTGCCGGTCTGAGCTGGCGTGCGCCATTTTTGCTATTGGCAGGAATACGGATGCTCCAAACCAAAGGCAATAAAAGGAGAAGAGGAGAAGAGGAGAAGAG
>Ga0247782_1000509_pt1 | contig 20539 bp, 9 predicted proteins | sample UWRJL019104C5_FD_179928 | JGI IMG/M metagenome (GOLD analysis project Ga0247782, IMG submission 179928) | Plant litter microbial communities from Arlington Agricultural Research Station in Wisconsin, United States - UWRJ-L019-104C-5 | ecosystem: Environmental > Terrestrial > Plant litter >...
TTTTTTTTTTTTTTTTTTTTTTATTAAGTTTTTTTTTTTTTTCTTTTTATAACTTTAACTGCTTATATTATAATAGTGCGTTATATAAAGGCTTAAAAGTATTTGCTAATATAATATTTGCTATAATTATATTAAAAGCATTAGTTATTAGCTTTTTTATATTTTTATTTTTTTTTAAATACTTATTTAGTGTTATATCACACTTCACACTTGCTTACCTCACACATTTGCTTACCTTATTGCTCCACTCTTGCTTAGTTATGCATAGCTTAGTCATCTTATATGCCTATATAAGTAGTTAGCAAAAAGACGTCTTATAGACCTCTTCTTTTTAAATTAATTAATTACTTTTATTATATAACATTTTGACCATACTATTTATAATAGCTAGCAATTAGTGCTAGCCGCGTATAATTTTACGCAAATAAAAAGATTACTATACTATTAAATTTTTAACCCTTAAAAACCTTCTTAAAGACCTCTTCAAACAAATTTTTTAAAGACTTCTTTTAAAGACCTAAACACTAAACAAACATTATAAAATTTGCTTTTATCTGCTCTCCATTACTAAATACTTTAGTTGCTTGCTTATTTTTGCTTGTTTAGCTTGCCTACTTGCTTTACTAGCTTACCTTTAGCTTAAATTTTTTTAAAAATAACCTCTTAAAGGCATTTTCTGACCTTCTACACATCTCTTCTGTTTGTATATTATCCTATAAGTAATAAATATTTTTAGAACATCTAGAGTTCTTTAGGGTAGGAGGCAACTGCTTTTACCTAATGTTTTAAAGCCCAAACTTTATTTTGCACTTGCTGCTACCGCCTAACATTACCTGCACGTTACACTTGCTTTAGTTGTTGCTTAACGTTATTACTTTTGCTAGCTTGCTTCTGCTGTCCTATAAACAACATTACCTTTAACAATTAACACAAAATATTAGCCTGTTAAAATATTATATGTTTTATTAATAACCTTAATAATTTAAGAATATTTTAGCTAATATTAATACCTGCAAACAGACTAGCGCTAGTATAAGCAATAGTTTAATATTTTTAAGACATACTAAAGACGTTACCCAAAACAAGAAAAGGAAAACAGAAAACTTTACTACCCTTATATCCTGCAGCTTAGAGAATTAATAAGTTTAGCTTTAACAAAAAACTAATATTTTTATATAGCTAGGCTAATAATTATATTTATTAGACCTTATACAAAGAAGATATCTTAACTAATACTACAAATATAAAAGAAAAAAAAAAGGAACTAGGACCTCTTTTATTTAAACCAAAAAAGACGCCCTCTATTACACTTTCTAACTAGTTACTACTTTTAGTAAGACAGAGTTTTGTGCCTAAAGCATCAAAACATTAAAAGTACTACAATACCATACCTTTACAGATACGGAACTTTAAACAACTTCTTACTATAGGTAACGCTAGACATAATAAAGGCTACAAAGAACAGCCTATTATACCTTTAAATGCAGACGTCCTAACGCAGTTTATGCTACAAATAATAAAAACACTTAAGGTAATCTCTAATAAACAGAAAGTAATCACCAAAGGATAACAAAAGCAAGCCTTTAAGTCCAATCTTGCTAGATAAAAGATTTAGCAGGTAAAATACTTTAACCCAAACTTAAACCTATTATTTAGCACAGGAGATTATAGTACAATAGGAGCTAACACCTATTGGCAGAACGTTTTTCTGTTTAAAGATAGTATTAAAAAACATTGTTACAACCCCGCTAAGAAGGACATTATACAGCATAATTTTGCGCAGCTCCTGCGCAAAAACGCCTAGTTATAGTAGGCAGAAGAATACAGCTTAGAACTACGTTAAACCTTCTTAGCAAACATTAATTAAGCCTTAAAAAAGCTTAAAGAACAATTTTGCATGCCTATAATAAAAGCAATTGCTGCTCTTTATAAAGACAGCAATATTTTTAGCAAAGAGCATTTAAGAAAGAAAAACTTAGTTTGCACATAGGCTTTACAAATTGCAAGATATTGCAGAGCTGCAAAAAGGGATACTAAAAAACAACAAATAGCTAAGATATATAATATGTTATATTTATCCTTACAGCAATTAGTTGTTAAACCAAAGTTTACTATAACACTGGATAATTTTTTAACTTACTTAGAAAAAAAAGCTGCTGCTTATCGGCAAGCTTTTAATTTTAGAACTACATTGCTTAGTATTAACAAAAGACTTCTTGCCAGTAATTAGCAGCTAGTACTAATATTTATTACCGCTCTAAACAACAGCATACTAACGCCTAGACATATCTACGTACTCTAAGACCTAGAAGACGTCGTAAGCCAGGACATTATAGCCCAAGACGTCAACGACTACTTCGAACATAACAACGCCACCTAGTGGGCAAACGGCAACAGAAGCGGTTACTAAGGCTTTGGCCGAGGACAACCCTTGTACAGCAATCGTCAAGGAGCATCATAACAAGGTTCACAAGGCCTATGGCGTGCTCGAGGATATGGACAATATAAAGGCTATCAGAGAGGCCGAGGCAATTTCAGACCGCGTCAAGGCAACATTAATTTCTAACAAAAGCGATAGAACCAATGGGTGCAACCCAATCTTTCAGGGCCTACCGGCCGACCAGATAAAACCTACGTTGCTACGGACTAGCAAGACAAGGCTGAGAAAGAGACACAACTGGCAGCAGATGGCTATTTTTTTTTAGAACAATTATTAGATACCGAGGAGGAAGCATATAATACTAAGGAGGTAAACAATTAACAGCATTCTACTTATATTGCTAACACTACTGTAACAAATGTTTTGCTAATGGTTGCAACTAAGGCCAAAAGGATATGCTGTAAATGCGGAGACGTTTTCTTCTTTAAAAATAAATGCATTAAACATATAATAAAAAACATATGTTACAATAGACAGCATATATTACACTTAATACTATTATAGCCATCTTAATTATATTAATTGCTATTTATAGAGGACGTACTAAATCCTAAGCTAAACGTCTTTTAAGATTAAGGAGACACCTTTCTTACTTAGAACTAGGAACAGGACACAGTTATTGTTAAAGCGGTCCCCTGACAACGCGTCCTTAGATTCTCTAGCACTAGATACACATATATAAAGATGGATATTAAATTTCTAGACTCCCTAGAACAACATTTGGTCTGCGCCAATTTTAGGGCATCAGGAATTATGGTCGGTAAACAATTCTTTTAACGCAACAAAGTATCCCACACGTTGCGGGAGGCAGATACACCTTTGCTTATAAAAGGAATAGGAGGCCTAGTGCAACTAACGCACAAAGCTACTTTTGACATCCTAATACTAAGATTGTTACGCTACGGACAACTGCAGGACGTTACAATGACGATCACAGCATGGGTACATAATGACCTGGAACCAAACATACTGTTAAGAACTTTATGGTTTTATAAGCACCAAGTGGTTATGCATACACTACAACAATATATGTTTATTGGATCTGCTGACAATACTAAAGTACTTATTACTATTTATTACAAATACTGACCCGTTACGCATAAAGTGACTATAAACTACACCCTGACCGTCTTGGCTGGCGTTACAATACTACTCTTGGTAAACTATATAGCCCTACTAAATAATATTTGTTATAGCAAACCCAGACAGTTTATTTTTAAAAAATTAATGCCCAAGACATACAGTGCTATTATAGACGCAAAATCTGCTCCTACTATTGTTTATACTAATATAACAGACTTACCCTAGCAAATACAACGTAACAAACGTTTAAGCACAATTTATAATATAAACACTAATAGTATTATATAAGTTAACTAAACACAAGCAAATATAATACACGCTACTTTATAAAAGCATTTAAAAACAAGCAAATTTAACCTTACTAGCACAACTAAAAAGTTCTTTACTAGCAAGCTAACAGATGTTCATAATGCTTAGTTAACGCTAGCCGCAACTAATACGTTAATCTTAAAAGACCTTTTTATTGCGTAGAATATATTAAAAGGACTAACCAGAGTCAAACACATACTATTTTAACTTATAAAATATAGCGTACACGTTTTGGACAAAAAACAATTGTTTATAAGAACATTTGTTAATATCTTTAAAAAATATAATGTATAGACCCCAAAAAGCATTATACCAATGCTAAAAGAAAAAAAGATGTACGTTAATTTTATACCAAAATAGCAAAATCAAAAACAAAAAACAAAGCTATATAAACTTAGACTTAAGAACAAGCAAATATTAAATAACACTTTTAATAATTTATATAAACAAGAAAAGCTTACATAAATAAAAAAGCCAACCCTTTTTAGATTACCAGTCTTTGTTATATAGCGCATAGTTAAAAGCAAAAAAAAAGAATAAGTTGTTATAAACCTTTAAGGTCTAAACAATATTACAGTGCCTAATGTCTATTTAATGCTCTGCTAAGAGAACGTTATAGCTAATCTTATTAGCAAAATATGCATTACAGTTTTTAACGCAGCTGCATTTTTTTATTAGCTACTTGTTTATTTTAAACATAAAAACAAAATAGTTGTAATGTTACCTAAAGGTCTTAAGGTCTTAAGCGTTGCTTTTATAAGATTTAGAAATAGTTCTGTATACGCCTAACGTTTTATAAACAACAGGCTCTGTCTATTTAAATTATTCTGCAGAGCTTATATAGATAATATAGTTATTTTTAGCAATACCTTAAAACAGCATACTAACTACCTAAAATAAATATTGTTCTTATTTTAAAACATTAAACTTATGCTGTTACTGTCTAAATTGTTCTGCGCTTATACTATAGTTAAATTGCTAGGACTAGAGGTAAATAGATTTAGCATATTACTAACAAAGTATTAAACAGAAGCCCTTTTTAAAATTAAAATGCTAGACAACCTTAACAACCTCAAGATATATATAAGCTTTATAACTTGGCTACAAAAATATGTCCTTTAGTACTAACAAAAAGTACTACTATTGCAAAACAAAAAAACAAGCATGCTTGCTAAAAAAAAAGCTGCTAAAGAACTTTTAACAAACAACGTTATAAATTGCAAAAAATAGACGTTATATAAGCAATTTGTTTTATTTAAAGCCAAATTAAAAAGCTTTAAAATTATTTAGCAAAATCTTACTAGAGAGGCTAACTTTATGCACTAGAACTTTAACAAACAGGTCTTTTTTAAAATTAATGCTTTTAAAAAACAAAGATATAGCATAATAGTATTTTACCTTAACAAAATCTGGACAAGAGGACCACTACTAATTAAGAAAATATAGCTTATTATATATTTTAGCAAAGTTTTTACTATTGCTAAGAAAAAATATTATGTAATAGAACTTAAGGTTTTATATTTTGTATGGGCATGTAGGCAACTAAGGCCACAAATATAGTTGTTAAAACATCTTATAACAGTGCTAACAGATTACAGAGCCACAAAAGGAATTATAAGCCAAAAAAACATAATAACTAGGAACATTGTCAAAATAAACCTTAGGCTTGTTTAAGCCTTTATATACCTTAAGCAATATAGACTGGACGTTTGTTACATACTAGGCAAAGTTAACTTTATACTAAATATATTGTTATAACTACTTATAATGCTTAATATAAAAAACAAAAATAAGAAGAATAATTAAGTAAAAAGTGAACTAAACGACCTCTTAGACTACTTTATATTTGTTTTATATAAAACATATATCTTTTAAGACTTTAAAAACAAACTACTCCAAGCCTATATAAACAATCTTTAAACTAAATAAATTCTTAATACATTAAAAAATAATAAAAGGTTTAAAAGTTTTTGATTTTTTACAGACAATACCGGCTTACTTTATTACAAACCTTATAAAAGCCTTAAACGTTTTATAATACTTAAACCATATATTTAGAAGCTTTTAGCAATTGTATACGATAGTAAACATTACTTTGGTTATAAAAAAATATATAACAACCTTAGCGGTTTTAGTTTTTTAGGACTCTTATAATAAATACGAAGCTATATAGACTACTGCTCCAAATATATTACTAACAAAATATTTTGCGCAAAGCCGCCTGGGTTACTACAACCTATACCGACGACAAGCTTACCTTATTATACAGTTATGATGGACTTTATTGTTGGAATGCCAACAGTTTTAGCAATTGGAACACTATGGCATCTGTTAAGGCATAACCTCTTTAACGCCTTACTTATAGTTACTTGTAAGTTTAGCAAAAAAACTATTTTAATACTGGGACATATAGACTATACTATAGCAGACTGGGGCATAATCCTGGCAAGAATGCTCTTACTGTGCAAATAGGGCATACTTAGAAAATTAATATTAGATCGCGATCTAAAATTTATATTAGAACTATAGCAGACATTTTTTGCTAAAATAGGTATAACAATAGCAGCATTTATAGCATATTATTTGCAAACTGACGGACAGTTAAAGAGAAAGAACTAAGACGTTAAAATTGCTATATAATATTACTATTTTAACTCTAACATTTTATAGGCATCTATAATTATACTATTTTAATACGCTTTTAATAATAGTTAACACTATACTTTAAAAAGATTTCTAAACAAGATTGTATTAGGCTTTAAACCTGCTAACCCTATTTTTATACTTAAAGTTCTACAAAATTTAGTTAACTATAAGCTATAAAGAACTATATATTAAAAAGAAGCTTAAATTGTAATAGATTTTATTGCTGCAAACATAAAAATACAATATAATAAAAGGTATATATAAGTTAAATACAACGTTAGTAACAAAGTCTACCTTAAATTATATAAAAGATATTATTTATTAAAAAAACCTTTTTAAAAATAGTTTTAACAGAGAGTTGGACTACTTATAGTAATATAATACGTAGAAGACTTTGCATACAAATTAAACTTTTTTAGACATTAAAACGTACACAAAGTAATATTAGTTGCATAATTATACCTAGCACTAAAGAGTTAAGACCTATTTAGAAGACAGAAACCTGTTTTAGAATAAGTTTTTGTTAATAATAATAATAAAGAATAAAAGTTATATAAAATAGAACAACTACTTTAAAAACATATTGTTAAAGTTAGAAGACGTCTAAAGCTTTAATACTTAGTAAGATAGAAAAAATATTTAGCGGTACATAATAATTAGTATCTAAAAGACATTTTAACGCAAAATGTGTTAGAATTAGTATACAACTTTAACAAAACTAATAAGCTTACACTTAAAGAACTTAAGCTCAAAACAAAAAATATACTTAATATGCTAATTAACCTTTTAAAACAATTACTAACTAACAAATAAAAATTAGTAGACGTTATATTAAACACTAATATAAAAGTATAACTCTAAACTACTTAACTATATAATTAATACAATTAATATTATTGCGCAGCACACTTTTTGCAACACATTATTTTTACTTAAGATACTTTATTGCAAAACATTTTTTATAAAACGTTGTTTTGCAAGATACTTTTTTGCAAGCAAGACATCTTCTGGTTGCAAGACATCCTGCCAAGGATATTGTTTTGCAAGACACTTTTTTAAGACATCTTCTTGTTGCAAGACGTCATTTTGCAAGATACTTTTTTGCAAGCAAGACATCTTCTGGTTGCAAAACATCCTGCCGAAGATATTGTTTTGCAAGACACTTTTTTAAGATATCTTCCTGTTGCAAGACATCCTGTTGAAGACGTCTTTTTAAACAATAGCTTTTAACTAAAAGACATCCTGCTGAAAACATTTTTTTAAACAACAGCTTTTAACTGAAAGACATCCTGTTAAACAAAAACTTTGTGAACTACGTTTTTTTTTAAAAATACATCTTTTTAAAAGACATCTTGATAAACAATATTTTCTACATATATGCGAAAAAGATGTTATCTTTTTAAACAATACCCTTTTATAGATATCTTTTAAGACTAAAGATATTATAGCAAACGTATTGAAGAAATTTTTTAACCTAATGTTTTTGTAGGGATATAATATGTTAGTGGAGCCTATAATATAAAAATACTAGCATAAGATATATGATTAACGTGCCGCTAAGGCAAAAGATTACGACAACATATGTACTTGGAGAACAATGGCAACAGCTTTTAAAAGAATAATACTAGCAAACAATATATATAACTATAACAAACATAGATATAACAATATTACTACAACAAAGGAATACTGGACTAGAGTAATAGAGGATATTAGTTTGCTACTATAGATAAATATTAACTAGGTAATAGAACACCTTAGAACGTGTTGACCATATAGAAAATAGGCAAACAACGTCTTGTAGAAAAAGATATGCGACATTTTATAATAAGCAGCTAATTAAAGATCTAATTAAAATTAGAAGGACGGCGCTTAGATAAACATTCCACTTTTTAAAAGAAAAGCTTTACATGCTTTGCGCATAGCAGAAGATATAATTTATAGCTTAGGCACACTACTTTTTACTATTATAGAAATAATATTTGCTGTAAGACTAAACTAGATCTTGTTTAATTTTTAATAGAGAACTATACTATTTTGCTGGCAATAGTATGCAGATAAACATAAGATGTTTTATAAGAGCGTTTAACTAACAATGCAAGTAGTAAACAAAAAACAACGGGTACAAATTTAACTAGAACTAACCTTGGGTAATAGTTTAAAGTCTGCCTTATTTTCTAAGACATCTTTTTTATAAGAATTTAACAAATACTTTACTTTAAATATTAATAATACTACTAAAAGACTAAGTGCTATAACATACTACAAGGTTTAAAAGATATCCTAAGATATAGACTGGACGATGGACATCTTAAACGAGATTAATTAGGACTCCTTAATTTAATCTTTTTCTTTTTTTGCGTCTTATATCTATAATTGTACTAATGCAAAGATAAGATATATAATTAAGTAAGCAACGTTTAACGGACTTATTTAAGGTTATATAATTAACATTATAAAAGAAGCATTTTCTTATGCTAAATTTTTACAAGATCTCTTATAGAACGTTACGATTAAAAAAGCCTGCAAGAAGGTGGCCAAAAAATGTATAAAGAACTATTAAAATACAAAAGAAGAAGACCTTAAACGTTTGGTTAATAAAGCCGCTAAGCGCGATAAGGAGATTTAATAATAGATGTTTGCTAAGGAAAACATTAAAGAGCAAATAGGCCAAATAGAGCAAGCTATCTAAGACCTTAAAAATAAGGTAGATGTACTAAATACCGAGATAATAAAGCTAAAGGATGGCCAGCAGCATTAAGAAGAAGAAGACATTCCTGCAATATTAAGCCCAAAGCTTTTTTGATTACAACCAAAATTAGGACGATTTTTTCTTTTGGCGGCGGCAATTGTTATGTCACACTTTACACTTGCTTACCTTACACATTTGCTTACCTTATTGCTCCACTCTTGCTTAGTCATGCATAGCTTAGTCATCCTATACGCCTACATAGGTAGTTAGCAGAGAGACGTCCTACGGACCTCTTCTCCTTAGATCAATTAATCACTTTTATTATATGACATCTTGACCGTACCATTTAGCTTAAATATATAAAGTACTTAAAGTTAAGCTAGTAATATTTATTTTTGTTATAATAGTATTACTATTAGCATTAATGCATATAGCTATTTATATAAGTGCTTAAAGTTAGCTAGGTTAAGTAGCAGTATTAGTTTTAAAGCTATACCTTTTTATTTTTTTTGCTACCTTTATTATATTGTTTACTTATTTAGTATAAGCTTTAAATAAGTTTTTTAAAACTAGTGCAGTAAAAAGCATATTATTTAATATTTTTTTTTAAAATAATAAGCTTAGTATTATTATTTTATAGTATGCTTTTTGCTTTAGCTAATATTTTTTTTATAAAGCAAAAAAGTTTAAAAAAGTTTGCTTAGCTTTTTAATAAAGTTTAAGCAGCTTTTAAAAAACTATATAAGCTTAGTTAATATTAAAAAAATAGTTTTTAAAAAACTTTAAAAATTTATTAAAGTTATACTTTTAAAAATGCTTTTTTTAAATATAAAATAATAATATAGCTACTTTAGCATTATTTTTTAGTAGCTTATAAATAGTATAAAATTTATTTAAATTATTATTAATAAACTTAGTATTTTGTTTTAGTTTATATTTTAATATAGCCGCCTAAGCTAAAAACTATACTTTATTTTTTTTAAACTTTTTTAGGTATAAAAGCAGCTTTTTTTTAGCTTTTAAGCTAATAAGTTTTTTTATAATAGCTTTATTATTGCTGTTTAAAGCTATAGCTAAGGTTAAATTTATAGCTAAGATTAGCATTTAGTTTTATGCTTAATTTTTTATTTATTAGTATATAGCTATTTGCTTTTGCACTTATTAATAAATTTGCTATTAGTTTTATTTTATTATTTAGCTAAATATATTAGTTAGTTAAAATATTTACGCTTTTATTTTGTTTTTTATAAAACTAAGCAGCTAAAAAGCAAAAACTTATGCTTGCTTGCTTTTATTATTTAGTATACTAGCTTATTTTTTTATTTTAATACTTTATTAATTATATATTTTTTAAGTGCTAAGCAGCTTATTAACTATTTATTTATAGCTTAAGTAAGTAATAAAGCTAAAATATATATAAAAGCTAAAGCTAAGCAGCTTATATATAATATAGTTTATATTTTAGCTTAAAAAAAAAATTAATTTATAAAGGTAGCGCACGCATGTGCGTTGCTAAGTAGTAGCATAGGCCTTGCTTAGCAAAACGTTAAAAAAAGGGTGCGTTTTGATAGAGCGTTCTAATAGGTTAGCGCTATCTAGCCTAACCCATAATAAATGCAAGCATATATTATATATATATTAAAAAAAAATTTTTTACTTGCATTTTTTAATATGTTTAATATATTAATAATAAAAGCTAATATATAAAAAAGTTTTTAAAAAGCAAAATTAATACTATATAACTTAAAATATATTATTGCTTAACTAAATTTTTATTTAACTACTTTTATAATTAAAAGTTTATTTAATAGCTTGCTTTTATTTTAGCAATTTATTATTTTAAACAATATATAAAATATAATATTTTATTATATAATATTAAAATAGCTTGCTAATATATATTATTAAAAATATATAGCAAATTATATATAGCATAATAGCTATTATATATTGTTTAGCTTTGTTAAAAAAAAAAGATATAACTTTTTATATAGCAAATAACTAACTTAGTTAACATTGCTATACAAAAAAAATAAGATTATAAAATAAAAAATTATTTTATATATAAGATGCAAAAAAGTTATAAGCTGCTAAAGCAGCTGCTGCGCAAAAAATAGCAAAAAGGTGTACAAGTAGTATGATACACCCAGGTAGAGGGTGCATGTCAATGTGAGCCAAAGGCTCATGTCACCATGCATGGTGACATAGATAAGATATGTAGTTTAGATAAGGAGATTAAATAAGGCGCGCACATAATGGGATTGTTCCCTGCCATGGCCTTTGGCCATGTCTGCCTTACCAATACATCTCACTTTTACTACAATAATTCATACCTACCCTTAGAACACTATATATAGTAGTTATATAAAAAAGCAAAAAACTTGCGCGCAACGCTATAAAATATGCAGCAAGCCTAGCTATAATATGCAAACATGTTAAAATAAGCAAAAAACGTCTAGTAAATTAAATTCTAAATAGTTTTAATTAATTTCTTATTATATAGTTAAGTTATAAAAAATTATTTGTATAGAGGTTAAAAAAAGTGTGCAATTAACCTAGGTATATAATTAACCTATAAAATACGTTATATGCTTTATAAATAGTAAGCAATGCTATTATTAACTTTAGTACTATACTATTTATAATAATAAAAATAATTTTAAATGCAAAATTAAACTAGCTATTATTTAATTTAAAACATAAAATTATTTTTATATATTAAAAATATTATGCTAACTATTATAACCTATATTATAAAAAAGCTTTGCTTACTATAAAAGTTTAAGAAAAAAAAAAAAAAAAATTTAATTTATTAAAAAAACTATTTATTTTATTGCTTAAACAAGCTTTGTTGCTTAAATTAAAACTTTTTACTGCATTATTAAAGTTATTTTTTATTTAATTTTTTAATATATATTTAATAGAAAATATTAAACTTAGTACTTAAAAACTAAAAAAAGTATTTTTTAATAAAGTTATTAAGATTGTATTTAATACTAATTAAACAATAAACATTTTTAATGCTATTAATAAAAATGCTTTTTTATAATTATTTTTATTATTTATATTATATATTAACTAATATATAAACATTAAAGTTAAATATATGCTAAAACAAGCACTCTTTAATAAATTAATTTAAAAACATATTACATTTATTATATAAAATGCTTTTTATTACGCTAAATTTTTTATTAATCTAGCTACTAATAATACTATTAAGCAAGCATATAAAAAAGTAGCAAAAAAATATATAGCTAAAAAATAAAAATCTTAAAAACAAAATTTAAAGGCTTTATTAAATTAAGCAACAAAACAAAATTATAATATTTAACAATAAATATTATTATGCAAAAATAGCAACAATTATATTAACTATTTTAAATAACAAATTAAAAATATAAAACTAAAAATATAAACTTTGCAAGATAGTATTAAAAATAAGCAACCTATACTTTAAACACTAAACAGCTTAAAATATTTTTAAAACATTTATCTTACTTAATATTTATTTGCTTTTATTATGCTTTACTTTTATAGCTTTATAAAAATTAAAACAATTTTATTTTTTTAAAGAAAGCAAATTATTATGCAAAACATTTATTATGCATTCATTATATATAATAAATATTATATATACTTAGTTATATATTAGTTATTTATAGTAGTATAGCTAATTAATAAAATCCTTGCAAAAAGATCTTTCTTTTAAATAATAATTATTATTAACCTTAAATATTATATATATTATATTTAATAAATATAAAAATAAAAATAAAATATAAAAACACTTTTTAAAACTAATTTTAATAAGCTTACTAACTTTAAAAAGCTTATAAAATAAAATATAAGCTAAGCTTTTATTTTATTTTTTTTAATTAAACTTAATTAAATAAAAACTTAATAGTTATATAAAAAATATATATATAATAAAAGCTTTATATAAGTAGTGCAAGCGTTTTATTTAGCTAAAAAAACGCTTTAAAGGCTTTAAAAAGTTTAGCAAGCTTTTTAAAATGCTTATTAAGATTTAAATTATATTACTGTGCTAAAAAGCATAAAAGTTAGCAAGGTTACTAACTTTGCAAATAATTGCATACTTATAAGTATGCACCTTAATAAGTGCCTCTCTACTTTAAAGGAAGCGTTACGTCTTGCAACATATAACGTGCTACACATACGTCTTCATTCTAGGTTTTGTCTCCTTACTAAGGTATAGTAGATACTCTTACCCGAAATCGAACTTGGGTCCCCTAGATACAGACCAGCGGTAAGCATGCCCCCTAGTGCGCATACGCAGCTATTTTAGTATGCGGACTGTACCTGCGACCGTTGGCTACCGGTCTCACTCAGCCAATTAGGACGGGCGCATGCACATAGTAATGAGAAGGCAACAAGACCCAGATAGTGGGCACTACTTATTGAGATCCAAATCATACCACTGCGCCAAAAGGCATGAGAGTTGGCAAGGTTGCTAACTCTGCAGACAATTGTATACTTGTAGGTATGCACCTTAACAACGTTTTAAAAGCTTTTTTAAAATAGTTTTTGCTTACACTAGAATATAAAAATAGCTGCGCTACAAGACAGCTAAGCGGATTACTTAATAATAATAATACAATATAGTGTAAGTGGCCCGCAGGGGTAGGGCCTGTGGCAAGGGTGGTTAGCTTATCCTGGAAGTTTATAACAGGGTCATCAACTGGGAGAACTCCGGTAAGAAACCTGCCAAATGATGACCACGTCGTCGTTTATGTGGGCAGTAAGTATGGTTTGGATAGCCTAAGCTAAGCTGCCTTTATGTCTAGAGCGTAGGTGCGATATCCTTTGGGCATTGCTGGGCCTGGGATATAGAGGTATTAAAGTTAGTTCTATTCCCCAACAAGCTAGCGCCCACGTGATACGTACGCCCTTAGATAGGGGGCGTACACGTGACAAGGAGCCGCTCCTTTGCTTTTTACCTCACTTTGGTGCGTGCCCCGGCAGCCGTTGTAGGGTCGGCGAGGTCGCGTTTTACCTATCTACCTAGTACTTTTCCATCGCCTTGGCCTCTTTACACATTAAAAAACAATAACACATAGTGGGCAGAATATGGGTGGCTGCTAGACCTTAGTCACGCGATAGCAGGCTACTCGCGTGGGTGGCGAATCACGTACTGGGTCTATCAGGTGCTCTGCTCCCCTAATATATGTTGTTGCTGATGATGTGCTGCTTAAGTCTCCGCCGTAACGTTTGTTGAGTGGATAGATAAACAATACATAATACAAAACATTCGGAACAACACCTAAAACCATATTGGCTTGCTTATTTCTGGTGATGGGCATCTACTAACTAACATGCCACGTAACCCAAGCTTGCAAAAGAAATGACTAGTGATATAAGGTAGAAGTTCGTCCGCGCCTTAACTAGTTAGAACAAACCACTGAACCACTTCCAGGCATCCACAAAAACATTCTTGACAGTGTTCCAGGCCGTCTTGACCGTGTCCCAGACAGTAGCAAGCCAATCCACGATAGCGTTGAGTATGGCCAAGAACCCAGCCAAGACCTTGTCCCAGAAAACGAGAAACGCGTCCGAAATGCCCAGCCACACATCAGTTGCCTTGTCCTGATCAGCCTCTGGCAAACTGTCGATCCTCACCTCCGCAGCATCAAATGCCTTGTCAATACTAGCGCTGGACTTTTTCTTCGCTTTCTCGCGACCTGCTTCCATTCTCTCCTTGGCCGTTTTCTTGGTTGCTTTATCGTCCTTGATCTTCTGCGTCTCATCCTTGAGCTCGTCACTCGCCTTCTGGTGCTCAGCGATAAGGGTCTTGCTGATAGGTTTGAAATCGACTGACACAGAAGTGGTGCTCCCAGAAGTGGTGTTATCAGAACTGGCGGCGCTTGCAGAGAGAAGTGTCAGGGTCTGTTTCAACATTCCCGCATGCTCCTCCAGTTTCTCAACACTACCCGGAGCGTCGCGAATACTTTGAAGGTCAACGCCGAAGGACGAGGGGTTGGCGGAAAAGTATCCCGCCATGTTATCGTTAGCTTGGAATGATTGAACCTGCAATTTTGTGCTACGAAGTCGCAGCTTCCAGGCTGGAACCTCGGTGGTGGTAGAAGTGACTGTAGCCATTGCAACTACCTGTGTTAAGTTTGTGCAACAACTATGTTCAAATAGCAAAGGAAGTTCAACGGAGGCAGAAAAAAGGACTGGGTGATTGACTTTGTTGGTTTGTGGATGGGTTGATTGTTTACTTTAAAAAAGGGAAAGAACTTGTTTGTAGGGAGCAATATATATGTATATGTCTATGCTTACATAATTGCTCCTCACTCATATCCGTAGTGCATATTTGGCCCCCATCTGCTTGATATCAAGTCATTATTGCTACGTTAGCTTAGCTGTTGATTTCTAAATGTAGTATTAGTAGTTTGCCGCAATATTGAGCGGGGTAAAGCACGTTGCCCTAGGACTGGCTAAAGATAACAAAGGACGTATGTGTTTGTGTTGATCACGAGTGGGAAATATTTGGCAGCGGCAGGAATATGCGAGCCCAGACCAGTCCAGAACAATGTCTTTGCTTGAAGCAAGTCAGCTGTATATGCAATGTAACTGCTATAAGCAATAGATAACTGCTATGAGTCATAGATAACTGCCGCGAGCCATAGATAACTGCCGCGAGCTATGTTGGGACTGCCGTAAGGGTATATTGCCTGTACTGATATGGCAGGTAGAGATCACTTCTTCTGTCTTGGACTGGACGAGCACTTTTTAAATTGAGCTGCAGGAAGGTTCTAGCAAAACTTTGGACCATAAATAACCTTTGTTAACAAAAAGGGCACTTAATTGTTCCTCTATCACCAAAAACAAAGGGGAATATACCTTCCTTCTAACTAGTAGTCTCAATAGTGAACCCCTTGGTTCTAACAGTAAGCATTCCCTCCTAACACATCACTCACATACCCATGTCAAGAACCTGTGCCTTCTGACTAGCTTAGGCTCCCCCGCCACTCTGTGCGGCCAGCAACAACAAAAATGTCAGCAACAGGACAAGAGAACTGGCGCCAGAAGATGGAGGATGGGCGCGCTAAAGTCAAGGGAGAAGCAAGCCGCTTGCTAGACCAGGCAGTTGATCAGGCAGAGGCTTATATAGCTGGTGACAGGACTGGAGGTTCAAATCTCAATGTACTCGACGCTGCTGGCGAGTTCCCACTATACAGAGCCGCGGCCGGCGGGAACTATAGCCAGACCAAGAGCTTTCTAGAGCAAGGCGCGAACCCTTCGATGCGGACGGCATACCGCTGGACAGCCCTGCACTGGGCCGCACACAACGGCCACACTAGTGTTGTTGAGTTGCTGCTATCCTACAATGCTGATGTCAATGCCGTCTCAGATACAGGGGCGCGTCCGCTGGGCATGGCAAGTACAGAGGCGATCAAGGCAGCTTTGGTGAGAAAGGGAGCGTATTAAAGGTTTATACAATGCTGTAGTACAATAGGAATGCGCTTATTCCACGCGATCTCGCCTTAACAGAGTGCTCGGAGCTGATCTGGCAATAGAGGTACAGGGCTGTCATCTCCTGCTGCTGCCTTGAGTATCTGTTGTGAATGTCAATTCGACTCCCAGAGGACAGGGTCCATGTTAGTATATTGGCTGATTGTGTTCATGTGATTTCGATTAGTTGGAGGGGGCTTCGACTAGGGAATTTCCTAAGCGGTTCACCTTGCAGGTAGGTCTTGTATTTGTGACTAGCAGGCTTTCTATCCATACGCCATACACCATACGAGCTTATATAGTTTATGGCGTATAGATTATTCCTGTATGGAGAACTAATCCATATATTGTCCATACACTAAATGATGTCATACATATCCCTACTTTCCTCTGGTGTTAAACTTCCTGCTATGCTAGGAACACTCTCCTTTGCCATAAATTAATCAACCACCTCTACTTACAACCCTGCTATAATGCTGCTGCGGATCCAGCTCTTTCAACACTCGCCCTTTTCGATCGTAGATGCTCCAAGAAGCATTTGATCCTATAAGATTGTGCGGCGTCCTCTAGAAAACGTTTGTTTGCGGTCAGCGGACATAGCAGGTATTGAAAGAATATCTATAGCCATCTTTAATAGTCGTGGATAGCGCTCTTGTTGTTTATCGCAAAGCTACCAAATAAGTGGCAAACAGTCAATTAAAATAAGTTGTGCTATTTGCACATTACTTTTTATACATTAGTTTTTTTACACCTAGAACCGGAGTTGTAGGATGGTCACTTGAAGGAATCAAGGCTCCTACAGATGACTGATATATTGCTTAAAATCTAAGGATGAGGAAGTAAAAAGGAAGAAACTCTACAATACCGAACATTGTGGGATTTTCTTATTACAGGAGGGCAGGTCAGGTGACTACAGGTCAATGGGAGTACTTATGCTTATTGAGCTATGAAGCTATTCGCATTGAGCAACTCTGACCCATTGACCATTGACCTGGCCTAAGCCTGCACCTACTGTAACTACCGGCCTGCTATAATTTTAATCACCTTATAATACTTATTGCTTATATTTAAATAACTTAATAATATAAGCTCTTTTAAACAGGTTTAATAGTGCATTTTAATCCTTATTAGCTATAGATTAAAAATATAAAGCTTATTTAATTTTACAATTTTTTTATTATAACAATATATTAGTAGTTACAGAAGGTGCAGGCCCAGGTCAGGTTAATGGCTCAGAGCTACAATGGCTCAGAGAGCTATGCCATGCGAATAGCTTCAATGAGCTGGAGAGCTCATTGAGCTCATTGAGCCTAAGTACTCATTGACCTGTAGTCACTTAACCTGCCCTTCTGTAATAAGAAAATCCCACAATGTCATGTATTATAGAGTTTCTTTCCTTTTACTTCCTTATCTATAGATCTTTAGCAATAGATTAGTTATACCTAGGAGCCTTGTTTTCTTTAAAGTGATGCGCTTGCAACTTTAGTTATTTTTATATATCACTTTTTTAAATTTATATATTAGCTTTAACTAGATATAGTAATTTTTTATTTAAACCGGCGCTAGTTTTAATTTTAACTAAATTTATATAAAAAGTAGAGCAAGCGCAAAAATCTAAAATTTTATTACCTAGTAAGCAACTGCTACAGGCTATATAGCTAATTACAAGCTATATTTCTACCTCTATTACAAGCCACACTACTTACTACCTTTATTATACTTTAAGCTTATGTATAGCTTAATATATAGACCTTTAAACCTACTTATATACAGGCCTGCATATAGCCTTGCATATAAAAAAGCTTATTTAAAAGCTTGTTTAAAAAAAGGTAAAGTCTATACTATAAAGCTATGCAGGCCTACTATAAGTTAGGTGCAATAGAGGTAATAGTATTGTAGGTATAGCTAGTAGGTAGTATGGCTGGTAGTATGGCTGGTGATATGGCTTAACTACATGGCCTGCTCTACTTTCTATATAGATTTGGTTAGAATTAGAACTGGCGCCGGTCTAAGTTGGGGGGGGGGGGTTACTATATCTGGTTAAAGCTGATATATGAAATCAGAAAAAGTGATATATAAAAATAATTGCTGGCTTCCGCCTGTGATTTGGGCGCGATTGACGCCGCTGACGTCCTCTTGGTGATGCATTAAGTTCACCTTGCGAGCTGGAGCTGAGACTTGTATCTGAGGGGTACCCTCTATCAGAGTCTCGGTCCCGAGATGAAGGATGTTGTTCTGGTGATGCAAGCGGTTAGCACTTCACATGCTCGGCCATGCCGAATAGTTCGCCCGCTGCCTTACATATTTCGACCTGACAATCTGGTAACCTTGTATAATATTGAATGTGCGACTCCAAAATGAGTAAGTCCTGACAAGGATTATTGATTTGTTAGGCGGCGTCAATCTCTTCCGACGACCAGGGAAGGCTTCAAATGGTGTTCACTGATAAGCCCCTGCCATAGCCTGCAGGGTGATTTGCTTGCGTCCCTGTCGAGGGTGACTTGTGCAGGGACTATGTAGCAATCATGTTCGTTGCATGTTATTATTGGCTTGGGTTGCTTTACATAACACGGGTACATTAAGTCCTGCCCCGCAGAAAGGAGGCTCAAGCCCCTCACTTACCCCGCAATACCTGCAGGAGCTGTGCCAGTTAGCACTCAGGGTTGGATGGGTATCACGTGATATTATGTTCCTGATGATCTTATGACTCTCTCTCTCTCTCTCTGTTGATCTCGGGCCTCTATCGGCCGTACGAATCTTCCTGCTTGTCTTGCGTGTTCTTATTCTATTGCTCAGACTGGTTGATCAATAAACGATCAGGATCAAGAGACAACAAAGCTTCAAGCCTTGCAGCTCGCTGCTGTCTTTCTTGCTGTCTTCTTTGTTGTCTTTTTTAGCATCTTTTTGCTATCTTTGCATGCAAGCTACAGCAGATATTTAACGTGTGATAGCGGATAGCAGATATATATAGTCAGTTGTTGCCTCTACTTATGAGGGGCACTCAAGAGACAATATTCTCATTCAACACATGAATCCTCTTGACGCACAGATCACTTCTCTGATAGTTTATTATTGCTTGAAGTCTGTGTCTCCCAACGCCCCTCTTGGCTCTTTCCAACCCAAATTCCGCATATATTTCTCTTATTGCTCCATAACAACTTTTCCTCTATAGCAAAGGTAGTATCTACACTATGACCATAAAGACTGAACTTAAAACAGCGTCAACAACCGCTTTCATTTCTGGTCCTAAATCCTTGATGACAAATGATGCGGACCCCTAGAAGAAACCCTGGTTTATATGAAACACACACGGGTACAAAAGTAAAAACACTAGCCTCACCCTTGGCCAAACCTGGAGGGATGTTAGGCTAATGGGACGGTGTTGCAGCCGCACAACTATACGTGACTGCTGGACTAGAGCTGGTTAAAGATAAGACCACGTATAAAGAGTGGATGCTAAGTCCGTAGGCGGTTGCTAAGACTGTTATCCTTATCGTTGCTATTAGTGTACAGGGTGGACCTAGCCACCAGGGGGCACAGTATTTATTCTTTGTTTTCCTTACATGTAGATAGCTTTAGGAGTTCACGGCATGGCACAGTCATCGCAGATTTTTGGAGGATTTAATTCTATTTACCCCTATTAAAGTGCTTGTTACTACTAGGTCTCATTAGGTGATGGTTATATTACATATGAGCGGACGTAGGCCGCGTAGTATGTAGTGTATCTAGATTCAATGCCCCAGAAAGACTTTCAAGACGTGGACTTGATTGATGGCAAACTATAACAGTACAACCGTTATAATTATTATGTAGGCGTTAAAGCATATATTAATTTTATAGGCAAAGATTTTAAACTATAAAAGAAAAAAAAAAAAAACAAAACCTTAAAG
>Ga0247782_1000510_pt1 | contig 20153 bp, 9 predicted proteins | sample UWRJL019104C5_FD_179928 | JGI IMG/M metagenome (GOLD analysis project Ga0247782, IMG submission 179928) | Plant litter microbial communities from Arlington Agricultural Research Station in Wisconsin, United States - UWRJ-L019-104C-5 | ecosystem: Environmental > Terrestrial > Plant litter >...
TTTTTTTAAAAATAGTTTTTTATAAATTTAAAAATAAAGTTTTTTGTTTTTAAAAAATTTATATTATACGCTGTAAAAAGAAAAAAATAAAGAAAATAATAAATATATTTATATTTTTATACGCTTTAATTTTAAGAAGTTAGCTAGATTTAATTTACTTACCTTATAGTATAGAGTAAGTATTAAAAAATTTAAATAAAAATTAAAAAAAATTACTATTAAAAAAAAATTTAAAAATCTTTTTAATAATAGTTATATTTTATTTTTTCTTAATTTATTAAGCATAATATTAATATTTAAATAATAAAACTATTAGAACTTATTAATAATAAATTTTTTTAGTTATAAACATAAAAAAATTATAAAAATAATTTTTTTATTTAAAAATAATTAAATATACTAGTTGTTGGTTTAGCTATAGTATACGTACGTATAGTAAAACAATTAAAAAGCAATGCAATAATAATATATTTAATTTATTTATATGTCTATCTTTAAGGTAAAAAACTAAAGGAGGCAAAGATTGCAAAAAAACTCTGCCTAACTGTGCGAGCATATTTTATGCTTGCACGGTCTTAATAAGATATATTACGTGCAATACCGCACGTGCAATAACCTAGTGTTAAATACTAGCCGTGCAAGCCGTACTTACTTGTACTGTCCTAGTACAAGTGAGTGCGGTCGTATTTATATAACTAGTATTTTAACACTAGGAGTTCTTTTTTTTTGTTATTTGTTAGTTAAGTAATTAGTTAAGAGAAAGGGTATTGCATAATAAGGACATGTCCATGTTGTGCAACGGTTTAAATAGTAAATAAAGGAAAAAGGACTAAAGGGTCCGGACAGGTTATGTTCTTTTTATCAGTGAATGTAAGGGGAGGGGGTGCAGTGATTACAGTTGTACAAAGGAGGTACGTCCTGCTGTATGAAAATGTAGGTGTAGTGGCCTATAGGAAGGAGTTGTGCAAAAGAGCAATTGTTGTCATGCGGCTGTTTATATCTAAATGGTTGTCTCTGTCCAAAGTGCCTGCGTTAAAATCCTCTTGTGCAATCTAAGTTGTACAGCTTTTAAGGTTGGTTCAAATTATACCTTTAATCAATATAGTAGGTGTTCAAAGCCTTTGCGTGCAACTAGTATTGCACTAACTCTTTGTTAAAGGCAACCTATAGAGCAGCTCTTAGGTTAAAAAAAAGGGCTTTGCACATAAGCTTTTATGCAATAAGTGTAGGTTCTAGCTTTAGCACTTTAGCATATGCTTGCATAACTATAATATATAAGGCTACTTTGCTGTCAAATCTAGGGCCAAGTGCTTGCTAAGTTAGTTGTAGTTAGTTAAACAAGTGTTTAAAAGCTTTATTTTGCGTCTTTTTTAAATGCTCTTTTTTAATTTATATAAAAGTTATAGTTATTTAGTTAGTCTAGTACTAGCTATAGTTAACTTTTATATTAAAGTAGTTATTAAGCATAGTATATATATTATACTATATTTTTTTAAAGCTAATATAATTAAAGTAGTATTGCTTTATATAATTTTATAAGATTACTAAAAATACTATATAATATTAAGATTTTATAATTTTAAAGTGTTAGCAGGTTGTAATAAAGATTTGCGCCTTATTATATAAAATATTATATAGCTTGCTACTATAGTTTTAGTTTTTTTTTTAGGCCTTATAAAAAGCAATAAATAAGTTAAAATTTATGTTAGCATTAAGAATAACGTGCAAAGGAGGTAGGTTAAAAAAAGTGTTGCGCAATAAGTAGAGCATCTAGGTAAAGGTAAAGGTTTGCATAAGTTTTGTGCAAGGGTTTTTAAGTATATTATTATAGTTAAGGCTTTGTTCTTTATATATAGCTATAGTTAGCATTCTTTTAAGTATTATAATTTATATATTAAATATTTGTATATATAGACCTAGTGTTTATTATTTAATAGTAAAAATTAGTTATTAATAGTATAGCTAAGGTTGTCTTAGTTAGGTATAAAAGGTAAAAGTAGTCCTTTTGTACGTTAGTTTGCCTAGTTATATATTGTTTTGTTATGCAATAGGCATAATAAAAAGGTGTGCAAAAGTAAAGGTTTAGGCTTAGGCTTAAAGTTAAACACTTAAAGTTAAAAACAAAGGTGCTAATATATTTATTAAAAGTTATATAAGCTTATTATTAACATTATTTTTATTAAGTAATTATATGCTTTTATTTTTAAGTATAGTTATTATTTTTATTTTAAATATATAGTTAACTTATTTAAACTAGTATAAAGTTTAGCTATAAAAGTTTATGCAAAAAAAACTTATAGCATATTTTCTTTTAAGGCTGCATTGTATATAATCTTATATATATTATATAAAGTATATAATTAGTTGCTTTTTGTACAGGCCTTTTATAATATTAATATTTTTAGCTTAATATATTAGGTTTATATATTTTTTTTATATCTTAAAAAAAATGTTACTGCTTTTGCTTATTTTTTTATATATAAAAGTAAGGTTATTATAGTTAGTGTTTGCTAAAATATTAAATAGTTAAAAAGTTAACAATATAGTTGTTATGCAAAAGTTTAAAGGTTTATATAATGTAGCTTATAGTTATATTTTTTTAGTTATATAAAAAGTTTTTTGTTGTACGCTTTAATAAGCAGATCTATACAGCAAATCTTTTTTTATATAAAAGTTAAATTATACCTCTTCTTTCTTTTTTTAACAAGCAAAAGATTTTAAGCTGCTTAGCATAAATACTAACTACTTTATAAGTTAGTGCAATTTATCTCTTTAATCTTTGCTAATTTATAGTTAGCTAATATAACTACTAATTAGTATTAGTTTAGCTATAGTATATATATATATATAGTAAAACAATTAAAAAGTAATGTAATAACAATATATTTAATTTATTTATATGTTTATTTTTAAAGTAAAAAACTAAAGGAGGCAAAGATTGCAAAAAGACTTTGCCTAACTGTGCAAGCATATTTTATGCTTGCATAGTCTTAATAAGACATGTTATATATAATACTACATGTGCAATAACCTAGTGTTAAATACTAGCTGTGCAAGCCGTACTCACTTGTACTGTCCTAGTATAAGTGAGTGTGGTTGTATTTGTATAACTAGTATTTTAACACTAGTTATATTTAATAATAATAACTGCTTAATTATATTTAAACTAGTTAGTATATTATAATTTTTAAAAATATATATAATTTTTTATATTATAAAAATAAAAAAACTTTAAAAAATAAATAAATTTTTAAAAATTATTATAAAAAATCTTAAATTAAGTTATATTTAATAATAATAGCTATTTAATAATATTTAAACTAGTTAGCGTGTAATAATTATATATATATATATAATTATAAAAATTATTATTAATATTATAATTAAATAAAACTATATTTAGTAATAATAACTATTTAATTATATTAAAACTTATTATTTATAATAATAATAAAAATTAAAAAAAAATTAAAAATAAATTTAAAAAAATTAAAAAAAATTTAAAATTATGTTTAGTATATAATACTAATTTAGTATACTAAATATTAAATTAGTATATACTAAATTAGTATAATACTAAATTAGTATTTAGTATTATATACTAATACTAATTTAGTATTATAAATTTTATACTAAAATATACTAATACTAAATTAGTATTTTTTTTCTTGTACTAATTGCATACTAATTTAGTAAATACTAAATTAGTACTTATACTAAATACTAAATGTGACACCCTGCACTTAACCTTAAATTAACACTGTATTTAGTGAGGTAGAGCTAAGTAAAGGGGCAGGGATTCGGGTACCAATCAATAACTGGAGACCCGCTGAGCTCAACCCTCCAAGCTCGAAAATAAAAAAAAGTTGGAGGGGTACTTCGAGACTCTGCATTATGCTCCTGCCGGCTTTCTATACAAATAACAAACCTCAATTTTTTGCGAAGAGCCTTCCGAAGCAATGGCTGAGTCCATGATAACCACATCGGCCTGGGTGCCACGAGGCTTCGCTGCTCCTTTCCCGTCAAGATATAATTTCGATGAGACAGAATTCGAACGCATAGCAGAGCTAGCTAAATTACAATTGGATGATGCCAATGATGACTTAGAAGAAGCACGAGCGGAAGAAGAAGACGCCGATGAAAATATAGCGAAAAGCGACGATGCTAATACTACCGCAAAGAGTGGCACTACTCCGAAAAGCAATAATACTGATGAGTATGTTTCTGGCTCGGCCTCAATCTTCTCCATTCCTTGCTGACCCAGCTGTAGGATTGACGTTAATGATGACGACCTCAAAGAGTACGATCTCGAACACTACGACGACGACGATGAAGATGATGTGCACGGTCAGCGCATGGATATGTTCGGAAACATAAAATCACTGGCCTACTACGAGACCAACAAAGACGACCCTTACATTACGATACCTGATGAGCAGGATCAGGAAGACGAAGACCGCGAAGAGCTACAAATTTTGGCAACTGACAACCTCTTACTAGCTGCCAAGGTTGAAGATGAGCTTGCGCACCTTGAGGTTTATGTTTATGAAGACGAGGCGGATAATCTTTACGTACATCATGATATCATGTTGCCTGCTATACCGCTGTGCCTTGAATGGCTGGACATTCCAGTATCCAAGGCGGGCGTAGAGAAAGACGCAAGGGCCAACTTTGTTGCGATAGGTACCATGGATCCTGATATCGAGGTGTGGGATTTAGATACTGTGGATTGCTTGTATCCCAATGCGATTCTAGGCCAAGGCGGCAATCCCCAGGAGCAAGAGAAGAAGAAAAAGAAAAAGAAGGCGAAGAAGGCAAATGATGAGTATCACGTGGACGCCGTTCTGTCTCTGGCTGCCAATCGCCAGCATAGAAACCTCCTGGCTTCTGCATCAGCCGACAAGACTGTCAAGCTTTGGGATTTACACACAACGAAATGCGCCAAGTCATACACGTACCACACCGACAAGGTATGCTCATTAGCATGGCATGCGGTGGAATCCACAGTCCTCCTGAGCGGAAGTTATGACCGGACGGTTGTCACTGCCGATATGCGGGCTCCAGAAGCAAAGGCTCCAAGATGGGGCGTCGAAAGTGATGTTGAAAATGTCAAATGGGATCCCCATGATCCCAATTTCTTCTACGTGTCTACGGAGAATGGAATGATACATTACTTCGATGTTCGAAACGCCCCATCAACCCCATCGGCTAGTAAGCCGGTGTGGACATTACAGGCACATGACGAATCGCTCTCTTCATTTGACATCAATCCTCATGTGCCTGGGTATATGGCTACGGGTTCCACAGACAAGACCGTAAAACTTTGGAACATACAACCCTCGGGACCTGCTATGGTCGTGTCGCGTAACTTGGACGTCGGTAGGATCTTCTCCACCAACTTTGCCCCAGATGCTGAAGTAGCTTTCCGACTTGCTGTGGCTGGTAGCAAAGGCACGATGCATGTCTGGGATACCAGCACCAACGCGGCGGTTCGGCAGGCGTTTGCGCACAAGATGGCGATCAGGCCGACTGAGCATGTGGAGGAGCGCCTGGTTGGTGTCGCACAGGATAATAGCTCAGAGAACGATGATGACGGGGAAGACGATGACGACGATGTTAGTAGTGGAGATTCTATGGACGAGGATTAAGGTAAACGATCAACCTTTAACCGGGCATGCGTTGTTCTTTGAGGCTGAAATGAGCCGCACGATCGACGTCTTCGGTGTTTGATCCCTACCGGGCCCTGGATCAGGGGCTTTCAGACGAACCTCTGCATAGCATAGGCAAGCTTTGAATGGCAGGCTCATATGTAGGGTATCCATGAGTGACATATCTTAGGTCATCCTGATATTCAGATACATGACGCTCAGGAATCTGGGCAGAACATCAATGTAGCGGAGTTAGCAGCTAAGTTTTACAAACCTGTCGCTCTCGCGGCTAACATGCAACACATGAGAATGAAGATTATAATACCACTCAAACATGTCGCCTCTGTTAACCGGGTCGAGTTAAACATTATATTAGGAAGTTGAATAATGTCAAACTTCATGCGTCAACTAAGCCGCGCCCAAGGATTTGTAAATAACCAATCGATAGGCCCGGTTAGTGGGCTGTAGGAGTGATAGGCTCAGAGAAGGAGTGGGCTGTAGAAGCGATAGGCTCAGAGAAGGAATGCGCGAAACGGGCGTGCACAAAACCTGATGACGGCATTTCCTAAAGGCCATGGTGAAGCACTAACTCATCTAATATTAGATGGTGACCTATTCATATTCACGCATAGCCAACGTTATGATCTCAGTAGGAGCCATTGTCTCAAGTGCCACAATAAAGTGTGACCGAGACCTATCAGTGAATGTCGCTTCTTTCGAGGCTGAGCAGGCCGTTGGTGAGGTATAGCTCTTTGCGCGCGCAAAGCATACTAGTAGTGTTGACTGAGCAGCAAAAGTTGGATGGGGTCCGTCATAATCGTAACCTTATTGCGCCTCTTGGGGCCGCTATAGGCTCGTTCACCAGGAGAAGAGTAAGGGCGAAGCCGTCCAACACAAGATGTGAGCTTGTCTTGTTGGCGCAGAGAAAAAAGAATTCAACTTGAAACACCGGGGGAGCTCTAGTGCCAATGAATGGGTAGAAACACGCGACCAATCATGTTATTTTTATCCTTGCCGCTTAACCCTTGGCACACTACCCTCTGTTTCAAATTCCATATCGGCTATCCCTGCTATGCCTATTTGGGCATATAATTTATACTATGTATGCGTTCAAGGACTCAAGAAAGGTGAGCAGGCCCCAAAGGCTGTCGCCTAGGTGCTCCACAGCAGTCTACCTAGCTGATCTCGGTCACTTACATCTTGACAGGCCAATAGATAGTAGTAGATATTTCCATGAGCATGTTCAACGCAGAAGCTTTCGCGCCCCTACCACAACAAGTACATAGCGTAGACTTTCAACTCATTGCAGAGACCGTTTCTTTTCCGGCGGACCGCTATGTAGTTATGGAACGATACATAGAAACACAACATTCTCTCACTATCTGTATGCATTTGCGCACATATATATGCGTATAATAGCTGATGATTTATTTAGGCAGCTGGTGATTCAGCTGCTTTTCTTGGACCTGCTGTTTTGTACTCTGCTTATTAGTATTGGGGCTTGTGACTTTATGCTTACTTATTCGCTGACCAGCGCAGCGACTCAAAAAGGCAACCTCCATCACAAGAGCACGGTCCTGGGTTACCGGCACCTACGTTGAGTGGAAGAGTGGCGATCGCGTGGAGCGTCCTTGGCTGGCCACGTACAGTAATAATCCCATAGCTGCATACACTTGGCCAGAACTTGGCCAACAAAACCTGAATATACTGCAGCTGCAGGATTACTGGCAGTGTTTTAGTGAGGGACTAATCTGTAGTTTGCAGATAAACTGATCTTCCACAATCGTTCTACCTATCACAGTCCACATACTAGTAAACTTCCCAGACGGAAGACACAGTTGGTAGTAAGAACACCTTTCCCCTTCAGTGCTAACCAAACGGCATCAGAGCGTACCTTGCAGACGATGCAGCGAACGGAACAGCGAAGAACAACAGCATCAGGTGATCGTAGCAGATGATTGGCTGCGCGTGTCACCCTAGCAGGAGAGGGAGGATATGATTTGGCAAAGACCCCTAGTATACCAAGGGATTGACCCACTCCGAAACTAGAGGACCCGTTAAACTGATCGGGAAGTTGACCTAATCTACACAGATGCCACGCACCACGCACTTGGCTTCTGCTGTGATAACACCCACCCGACCTGCTCGCGTAGACTCGTTCGCCCACCAAGCCCTTATGTAAAACCCCCCGGCTGACCAGGGCTCCTGCCAGGGGTTGCGTAGCGATTTCTTAGCTTTATACTAGCTAGGTAGGCACTTTAAGTCCTGACTAATAAGATGCTAAAAGGGGGACCCATTTGGCGGATTTGGTCGTGCGTGAATTCCTTGAGCCATGTGCCCCCCTGAAATTTGCATTGCTTTCCTGATTGACCAGACGCCCTCATGTTTGCCTGACCGGGTGCTGTGCTGGTGGATATGATTTGCGAATTAGCACAGCATATGTAGGTGCATACAAATATTTCGTAGGTCTATAATGTGGTAGGTGTACCTAGTATACTGTATGACAAAGACAACGAAAATAGGGCTTCTTATTGATTTTTCCCGGCCCTTTATTGCGACCTAGACTCTCACTCCCTCAGGTGGTTTGGGAGATATCGATGCTTGGCAGCCCTTGTTTAGGCCAGACTGCTTGTTTTCCGCTAAGATTGCCCCCCGGCCCAAGGACGGACTTCCTTGCTGACCCCTGTCGGTGAACCCCTGTCTTAGGCAGCCCCACGCATGGACGGACGCACACACCCATCTCGGTAGATTGAGGAAACAATGTACGGATGCAGAGAGACCTTGTCATCTGGGGGGGGGGGGAAACTCTTATTATTATTATTGCCCTGTCCCTCGCGTTGAATTTCGTTTTAACTTCACTTTTACGCTTTTTAGTCGCCAACGTCTTCCCATACGGTCGGGACCTGTTCCCTGTTATCACTTCTCTCATTCACTCCCTCGACGTATTGCACTGAATCAGTTGATTCCTCAATACCCTTTTTTATTCGCCGGATACGAAATTCCAGCTTGCTGGCTTTCTCGGACGCAGTCATTCCTTTCGAATACAGCCTGAGAATCAAGTTCTTTCTTCTTCATTAACCATCCTTTTAGCGCCATTCAGAGACCTGGACGTTTCACCGTTTTATTCTTATTTGTTTGCCTACTCGCATCTGAGATATCTCATCTCAACTGGCACACGCACACCAGCTCGCAGCTGCAGGAGTTACAAACAAGGTTTTGCCCGACTCAGTTATTTTGGACCAAGCAGCAAGGCGCTTATTGACAAACAACACGGATACGGGTCCTTGATCTTACAATCGCCACGTATAACAGGCGTTCACCCACATCTGGTTTTCATCTAAGTTCTGGCATGCAACAGACCGTCAAAGGGTTTTGATCGCCTTTTAACCGCCTGATTTCCCTCGGTTGCACCACCAGCCAGGATAGGTATTCCCCGCCAAAGCAAACTTCGTCAATCCCGTGTTTTCCCTGATCTGCTCAGGACCCGGGCTTTTGCAGTACGGAGCGCATCATTCTTGCAATCCGAAGCTCACTGGTTTTCGCGTTGCTCCGCCCAGGCTCGGTAGCATAGTGATTGCAGTGCTGCGTTGCCTGCTATCAACCTGTGACTGAAGAACTGGAGAAGACAGGGTCATCAGACCATCTCGGCCAAACAGTCTAGGCTGTCTGCCCACCTTCCTGATCAGGACAGCCCACCCACCGTGAGTTCGGCGCGCGCGCAGCGCAAGTCGCACCGCAGACCGACCACACCGTCACACGCACCAACATAAGGTGTCACTGTCTTGCTCTTATCGCCAGACCAAGCTTCTCTGCACGGTCATTCATCGTATCCAAAAGACCAGTGCTACGCATCTCATCCGCAGCATACTTTCGTGATTCTGCATTTGCGATCTGCATCAAACCTGTTATCAGAATCAGGCCTGTATTATCAGGCTGCGAAGGTTGTCGTGACGTAGCCTGTCAACAAGACACCTCGGGTTGCTATTTTAAACTTATATATCGCCAAAGTCGTCTTCAAGCTCAGGTACTGGGAATTAATTCGAGAGCACCTTGTGAGAGAATCCTCGAAGATGTCGCTGGCACGGGCTTTCACCACGCGGCGCGGGAAGCAGTCGTCGACCGACATGGGTATTTTGCCGCACCGAAGCAATACCACGGCCAAAGGCTTTGGACAGTCGGGCTCGATCCGCAATAAGATCTCGAGCCCCATGGAGCTAACGCATACCACAAACATGCTCGCATACAACGCCCCAGATCTATATCCCCGGACAACGTCTTCGCCGACTCGTACCTCGAGGTCCGATGACGAGTCCTCAGTAGACAGCCCAGGCACTGCGATGTCTTCACCGCCGACGAGCCCGGATATTTCATCTACAGAGCTCACATCCGATTCCCCTGAGCCAAATCATTTATCGTGCTACTTCGCTCCAACGCCTCTGAAGCCAAGCCCGAGCAGTAGCAGTCCGGAGCCGCCTAGCATTCCCAAGCGGGCCCCCTCACACACCAAGAAGGCGTCGTTCGAAAACTTAGCAAACAAGCATGCCCGCTTTTCTAACCAGTCAAATAAGACCGTTTCGACCAACGCCAGTTTCGTCCTATCCCGATCATCTTCAACATCGACATCAGCAACTTCAGTCACATCAGATTCTCATTCACAAAAGTTAATTATATCAACTCCAGTAACCTCGTCAACCCCGGTGGTTCCTCCGTCGCCCACGCCACGATTTCGCCGGCCTACTCTTGGATCCGAGTCTCAGCATCCCTTTGGCCCTGAATTGGCCAAGGTGACCGAGCTAGCGGAAGAATTAGGTGTGAAGGACAAGTTGCAGGGCATCGACGATGAGGAGGAGCAACTCCTGGCCAAAGGTCTCTGCAAATTTTCAGCCGAGGACTACTTGAACGAGATTCATGGACTGCTTTCGACGTTTATGATACCCGAGCCTGCACAACTGCAGCCTGTATGGATTTGAGTGGACGGGAAACCCGTTTCCCGGAATATTCACGATGGGTGTCTTCATGACTTGTGGAGACTACGTCACGAAATTTCGATTGTACATATTTGGAACGACTATATGAGTCGACGCACAAATTACCGAACAAAATTAAGCGATTAGGAAGCGAGGATTCGGAGTTTTATGGTCAGAGATTTTCGCTGTATTCGAGGCGAATTATTCATTTGAGGGTCAACAACTCTTTAAGGAGTTTAGGTGGAATCTGCACGGTCAAGCGCGGCCACGGTTCATTTTCCTCTGTTTGTTGTGCAATATGTACCAACTGTACCTATCATCACAGACGCTCGTTCTACTTTTCTTCGTTAGGTAGATGATATACCATATCTACAGGCTCCGAGGGCTTGTAGACAAATTTACCGAAATTTCGCAACCCGAGGTGCATGCATCTAGTTGCAGGGATACTTATTTTACGTTAACATCTTGTGAACCTGTGCATAATAATTCGGCGATTTAAATTATCAGGTAAAGACGAGCGACAGCTTCGGAGTACACCTAGGTCTAGCTCTGGTTACGAAAATGCAGTAAAAAACACGTTAATAAGAAGAAAAAAAAAAGATTTACATCTCAGTTTTGATATCAGCCTGATTTTCGAACTTGCTCGGTCCTTCGATTCCCCGGTCTCTGGGCTTGTGTCGGCCGTGTGTTCTAACGGCGATCCGGGTAATATATGCCATGCCGTGCCGTAAATCGACCTAGGTAGATAGATATGTAGATAGCTATCCGCTCACCGGATCTCTTCGCTTGGAGTGATCCCTGGGGAACAAGAATAACCGATAGAAGCTTTGACTGAGTAGATATGCTTCGACACGAGCAGGTGTATGTGTATGTGTATATCTGCGTCCCTTGCGCATGATTGACCTGCCAATAGGTCGGCCCGTGCTCTAGAGCGGGCTGTTCTAAATATGTGCATAGCACACATTCACTACCTACCAACCATCCGTCCCTATGTGAAAACGATCGCCTACAAGTAGCCCGCTTTACTCTCTCAGTTATTCTAAATGGTAGTGCCGCATGCTAGAAGCGGCAAGTAAAAGGAGAAACACATCTGTCTCTAAACACCTTGTTTAGCTCCCCTACGTCGACGTACTGTTATAAATCCGGACGATTTACTACTTAGGCGATGACGTACACATACATGCGATACATGCAGTCAGCCTAGGTTAGTTGGTTTACAGCTGATCGAGAGACATTAGAAAGCTGAGCGGAACAGGCAACAGACAGAAAGTTCTTGTGGCTTGTTTCAAAAGCCGACAATCCGCTGCCTAGGTACCTAACCTGACTTCTCCACATCCGCATCTACTCACCGTATATCGTTTACCGTCTACCGTCCGCTTACTTACTTAATTCACGTCGGTATCCGATTACTGGCTAGCTAGCTAGCCTAGCTTGACTGTGGTGTTCCCGTCTAGTGTAAGCGAGGTAAGCATAACTAGAGAGGGAAGCCCAGCTAAGCTTTGCAGCAAAGAGCACATATGTACTTCGGCCTGCCTGCCTGCATGTCTATTTGTCTGTTAAAGCCGATGTGTATTCCGATTCAGCCCATACCTAGTCTTTTTTTAACCAGAGACCGGACCCATTGAGAAGGCGTACGTAGTGGTGGCTTAATCGGACATTATCCATGCCTATCTTCATCAGTAAACGTCCACCGGTAGGCATGTTGTATCCGCGCGAGGTGTCCTTTCCCGAGAAAGGAAGATCGCTTATAATCTCGTTTACCTAGTCAAGTACAGCATTCAAGTCACACAGCGTTGGTCCGAACCGCACTCGCACGACAGACATACTGGAGTCCGTCACGACTCACCAATCAGTGTGGCGTCGCAGTGGCAGTGGCAGTGGGCGTGAAGAGATAGGACGGATGAAAGAATGGTAGATCGGGTAAGCAGCATATGAAACAGAAACTCCAGGATTCGTGCCACCATATCACGAGGTTACGCGAGTCCGTCCGTCTCACCCGATCACTACTACTACCTGGACTCTATGGATATGCTGTGGTGGTATGTACGTGTGTATATAGCCAGCCACCTTTTTTTCCTCCTTCTTTGATCATTCAGATCTTTGTATGCCAATTTATCTATCTCATTTGCTATGGTTTATCATATTTGAGGCTACATAGGTAGGTAGGTGGGCAGTCATAGATTGTATAATACGGCCTCTACTCAGTTGGTTGATTACGCGAGTATTATATATTATCTAATTGGACACGACGTAAAATATACCTCTTTCCAATCGCGGTTGGTGTTACACAGCTTCGGTGCGTTACCGTTCGGACAGGGACGCGTCATTTCCATTGGTCGAATGGCTGGCTGGCTGGCTGGCGCTGACTCCATCCATTTCTTCGTCGTCCAACGTAATACGTGATGACCGAGCCAAACTACCTACCTGCTCAATGTCGAGAGGGAGACTGAATCGGCGATATTCTTGCGAGCGTAGCTACGGTTTCTTTTAGAGATCCTCGTGGTACATGTCCTTTAGACTGGAAGCTACGTCTAATGCAATGCTCGGCTGTCAAGTTGGCTTGTAGGAATCAGGACAGTTAACAACCAATTCGTCTAGACATGAGAAAGGTGCATAGTCCAGCTTGCTGGGCTCAGTCGCTGTGTTCGGGGAAGTGTACCCGGTAGTACTTGAAAAGGGGTTGAAGAAAACTGGGGGTGACAGGAGTGGTAGCGTGTACCTGCCTTAGGCGGGTTTAGCCTGCACCAATAGCGCTACATAGCTGTCCAAACCTCCATTCGAGACCAGTAAAATGCCTGTAAATTGTGCACGCGTAAGACCACCCAGCGCTCGATAGGGAAAGCAATTTTCTAGGTTCACCCGTTCACCAGTTCAAACCCGATGCTCTTACTTGCTCGGTGATTACCGTTGCAAACGATGACGAAACAAAGCGCAAGTGTGATTTCGGAATAATCCTCATTGAAACCAACGATTTCGGACGGGTCGGAAGGTTGCGACATTCGACAACGAATGTTGCTGGTAGGCGTCCGAGGGTGAACCCGCAGAGCGAGAGCGATCCTCCCTTCCCCCCTCGACCGATGCCTCGCCTCACTTCAATCTTCCGTCTGCCATCCAAGTTCCGGCGCCGGGCGCGACGCCGCAGAATGCAGACGCAGCTCGCGCTGCTGGCTATAACCGTCTTGCTCATAATACCGTTCTACGTAATCTATAAACCGCCGCGCGCTTTGATTTCCTACTTTCGGTATCGATGGGCCGACGTGCTATGGGAGGTACCTACAGATAAGAGGGTGGTGGCGCTGACGATCGACGATGCCCCATCGCAGCACACTGAGGAGATCCTAGGCATACTGAAGGATAACGACGCCACGGCGACCTTTTTCGTCATCGGGGGCCAGGTCGCCGGTCGCGAAGATGTCCTGGTCGACATGGTGCGAAGCGGGAATGAGCTCGGCAACCATGCCATGCACGACGAGCCTTCGCGAGACCTCTCCGACGAGGAACTTGAAGAGCAGATTGATACCGTCCGTGAGAGGATACGCACGGCTTATAACACGGCCGAGGTCACCCCACCGCCCCAGTACTTCCGTCCCGGGTCTGGATTCTTCAGCGATCGCATGAGGGCGCTCGTAAAGAAGCTCGGATACAGGCTTGTGCTGGGTAGCGTATACCCACACGACCCCCAGATACAATGGTCATGGCTGAACGGCCGTCACATATTGAGTATGGTCAGGCCGGGCGCGATCATCATATGTCATGACAGGAGAAGTTGGACGCCGCCTATGCTGCGGACCGTTCTGAAACAGCTCAAGCGCGATGGGTATCGGGTGATGAGCCTAACAGAAATGCTTAAAGAAACCGAGCAGTGACAAAAACCCTCCCAGTAACCACAACCAACTAACCTAGGTTACAACACACTTGCATATAGAACGAGGATACCCATGTTTGATATGGACATACCGAGCTTCAGGACAAGCTGGTTCCCGCGGATAGATATTAAATGTACGCCAAACATATAATTACTAGATGGGTTTGGAGTTTAGGCCGGCAGATAATGTTGGAAGGGGAAATTGCATATGTACAAAACAAAACATATGACGTTCATCTTTTTTTTTATGCAGTTAGATCAAGACCCGACGCTTGATCTCTAAGGCTTGAAGTTATATGCACACTACTACCTGGTCTGACCATACACATTTACCGCATGAGGATCATGGTTGTTCTGGGTAATATTAAACCAAAACCTTTAACAATTAAATTTGTCATATACCTATAGTACTTGGCTTTGCCCAATCGCCGGAACACTCTGTTACTAGGCAGTCACCAAATACCTAACCCCGACGATGTAGCCATTCGATTCCAGTGCAGCAATAAGAACACCGGGTTGTCTTTAGACGACTTACTTACCTTTAGATAGATAGATAGTGGTAGGTAAACCGAAGTCGGATATCTTATCGTGAGGACCAAAGTGAAGGCATTCAATCATACAACATATAGATAGATATATACCTAGACTTGTACAATTTCCAATCGATTTTACTTAGCTTCGAGTTGCACAGCAGACACCAGTACCGAGACCGATTTATTTTCGGCACGTATCTTAAACGCGCGGCAAACAAAGTGATTCAAACAATGGGTAGCCGTTTGGATGTCACAACCTTTCCCTAATGCGGTAGTAGTACCTGGACGGAAGCAAGTGCCAAGAAAAGACTCTATGCCATATAAGGCTTAGTTAGTGATAACGAGGTGACAGTTTGTGGGGTCTCTACAACAGCACTTGCTAGGGTAGTATGTATTTGTCGTAGCCCGTTGCCCAGTTAACAACACACAGACTCCTAAGCAAAACAATTCAGTCAGCAACCGCCCTCTCCGAGGTAGGTAGGCATGTTATATCCTCTGAAGCTTCCCGAAACATCCTTTCATTCGTCTCGACCAGCACTCCCGGACTACAATTAAGGACTTTGCTGTGAATTTCCTACTTTGGTGGAATTTTTTTTCCTTTAATTCTCTTGCAGTGTCAATTGTCGTTTAATCGAGCGCAACACCGCAAATACAATTAAGCTTACCTAGCATCTTTGGGCAGGCACTCATTACATCTAGGTATACAACAGACCTTGAGTGACGCAACATTTTGCGGTATCAGCAACATTACATTTCGATCAATTGATTGTAGCAATACTACAATTGTCCTAAACAACAGGCTCAATCGGCGTAACAGCCGAACTGTATAAGCAGCCATGGACGGATCACCGATGCGACCGCCCGAGTATGCTCTTCATGGCTACGACGACGACCACGACGATCATCACATGCACCCCGGCTCAGGATATTCGCCAGGCGTAAGGTTACTGACATCGATGGAGGAGCCATTGCCAGAGCCCATACCGTATGTAGACCCGCAGCTCGACAATAGAGCATCAACAGCACTTGTACCGAAGCCCCTAAATCTTAAGAAGAACCTGGGCTCCATTGAGGCCAGGAAGAAGAAGGCTGTCACTATATCTACACCAGAGCACATCGAAATGCTCAAGAAGCAGGAAGAGGCGCAATCTCCCATGTCATCATGCAGCCCTGCCTCTGCGCGCAAGCCAGTGCCAGCGCGTACCGCGACTGTGAAGTTACAGAAGAGGAAGCCACTGCATGTTCGCCAAGCGGAGATTCTGCAGAGTCTGCCCACCATTCCAGAAGGGCCTTCTCCAAGGAAGAACTCACTCCGTAAATCGTCAGAAGCTGAGGAAGTCCTTGCAAAGCCGAGCCCAGTGCAAGTTCACAATGGCAACAGCAACGAGTTACTAAGAGTTTCTAACAGTATTCGGCCGACCCCTCGTCGATCGTACCAGCCATCTGGTCTGTCAACGCCTTCGAGAACTTCGTCGATCCGCGACGGCCCTCACATACCCCCGCCAGATTCGGGTTACGAGTCTTTTAGACCGCGAGACGGATCACCCACAAGACCCTGGACGCCTTCGTCGAGGATATCGGGGATTTCGGATTACGCCCGCCCGCCGCCCTCAAACATATCCTATGAACCGGCCGACATTAACGGAAGTCCTAGACCGGGCACACCCTCTTCACGCTATGGCGGTAGCCCTCGCAGGCCACTACCACCTGCTCCGTTATTCTCGGGCCCCAATCGCAGCTCAACCTTTACAGCAGATGACGCGACCGTGAGCATTCCGCTAGAAGAGGGCGACGATGTATTCGGTCCCGAATCAGACATAAGCGGCGCTCACCAGTACCGAAACTCGTTTGCACAGTCCCAAGACACCCTTAATGGGGATGAGGCGGCGCAGCAGATGAACGAGAAGGTAGAGTATTATCCTACCGCTCCCGAAGGAAAGCAGGAGCGACGTGGTGTCCGAGCCCCCGTTACATCGAAGAAGGAAGTGCAACTCATCAACGGTGAGCTCATCTTGGAGTGCAAAATCCCGACAATCTTGTACAGTTTCCTCCCACGTCGGGATGAGGTTGAGTTCACTCATATGCGGTACACGGCCGTGACGTGCGACCCAGACGATTTTGTAGAGAGAGGCTACAAGCTAAGGCAGAATATCGGACGGACGATGCGAGAGACGGAGTTGTTCATCTGCGTCACCATGTACAACGAAGATGAGATCGGTTTCACGAGGACCATGCACGCTATCATGAAGAACATTAGCCACTTCTGCGGCCGCAACAAGTCGCGGACCTGGGGTGAGAATGGATGGCAGAAGATCGTCGTCTGCGTCGTATCCGATGGGAGAGAAAAGGTTCACCCGAGGACGCTCGATGCACTGGCGGCAATGGGTGTCTACCAACACGGTATTGCCAAGAACTTCGTTAATCTCAAGGCGGTTCAAGCTCACGTATATGAGTATACGACGCAAGTGTCGCTCGATTCCGACCTCAAATTCAAGGGCGCCGAGAAGGGAATCGTGCCTTGCCAAATGATTTTCTGCCTCAAGGAGCGCAACCAACGTAAACTAAATTCCCACCGATGGTTCTTCAACGCCTTCGGCAAGGCGCTGAATCCCAACGTCTGCATCTTGCTCGACGTAGGTACTAAACCGGGCCACAACTCGCTATATCATCTGTGGAAGGCCTTCGACACGGACTCCAATGTCGCGGGCGCCTGCGGTGAGATCAAGGCGATGAAGGGCAAGTTCGGTAGCAACCTCCTGAACCCGCTGGTCGCGTCGCAGAACTTCGAGTACAAGATGTCCAACATCCTCGACAAGCCCCTGGAATCGGTCTTCGGCTACATAACAGTGTTGCCGGGCGCCCTCAGTGCGTATCGGTTCCATGCGCTCCAGAACGACGAGACGGGCCACGGTCCGCTGAGCCAGTATTTCAAGGGTGAGACGTTGCACGGCCAGCATGCCGACGTCTTCACTGCCAATATGTACTTGGCCGAAGATCGTATCTTGTGCTGGGAGTTGGTGGCCAAGAGGAGCGAGAGGTGGGTTTTGAAATACGTGAAGAGCTGTACGGGTGAAACAGATGTGCCTGGTGAGTCTCTTTTAGCTTGGTTGTATCTTGGGTGGAACGTGCTGACAATGTGCAGATGCTGTCCCCGAGTTCATTTCTCAGCGTCGGCGTTGGTTGAATGGCGCCTTCTTCGCCGCCGTCTACTCGCTTATCCACTTCAAACAGGTCTGGCAAACCGATCATACCGTCGCTCGAAAAGTGCTGCTGCATATCGAATTTGTCTATCAGTTCATACAACTTCTCTTTACCTACTTTTCCCTTGCTAACTATTACCTCGCCTTCTACTTTCTATGCGGAGGGCTGTCGGATCCCACGGTCGACCCCTTCGGACACAATATCGCATTCTATATCTTCACAATCTTGCGCTACGTCTTGATTCTCTTGACTAGCATGCAGTTCATTCTGTCCCTTGGTAACCGACCACAGGGTGCCAAGAAGCTGTACACGGCGAGTATTGCGACTTATAGTGTTGTCATGATATATACCGTGTTCGCGACGGCGTGGATCATCATTCACACCATCACCTCCGGTGGTCTCAAGGTCGGAACCGGCGCGTTCACGAACCTGATCCTGTCTATCGCGTCCACCGTCGGACTATATTTTCTCATGAGCTTCCTGTACCTGGACCCGTGGCATCTGTTCACGAGTTCGGCTCAATACTTCGCCCTATTGCCCGGTTATATCTGCACGTTGCAAGTGTACGCGTTTTGCAACACGCACGACGTGACGTGGGGTACCAAGGGCGACAACGTGATCAAGACGGATCTGGGTGGTGCTGTGGGCTCAGGTGGTACCGTCGAGCTGGAGATGCCGTCGGAACAGCTCGACATCGACTCAGGATACGATGAAGCGCTGCGCAACCTGCGCGACCGCGTCGAGGTCCCCCCACCCTCCGTCTCGGACGCTCAGCTACAAGAGGACTACTACCGCGGCGTGCGCACGTACATGGTGACCATCTGGATGGTGGCCAACGTGATCCTCGCCATGGCCGTGTCCGAGGCCTACGGTATCAAGGACGTGGGCAATAATTTCTACCTCTCCTTCATTCTCTGGTCCGTCGCCACACTCGCCGTCTTCCGCGCCATCGGCAGTACCACTTTCGCCATCCTTAACGTCATCAATATGGTTGTTGAGGGCCGTGTGCGCATCAGTCTCAAGATGCCCGAGTGGATGGGCGGTATCGGAACCCGCGTTAGCGACACGATGAGTAGTGTCGTGAGTAGTGTGCGCAGCTGATGACTCACTGGGGTGGTGCTTCGTATCGCTACTCGACCTTGACTTTGTACGCCATTGCTTTGATGGAAGCCTTGATACCTTTCTATTCAAAATTAGGGGATGGAGTTTGTGCGTTGTTTCTTCTCTTTTGCACTTCAAAATCAGGGGAGAAAGCATATTTAGTTCGGAATCGGTTTGTTGGTTTGCTGGTCGTTTCGGGGGTTGCTTGGCTTGTATAGGTGTAATGTCTGTCTGTGTCTGTCTGGAATTGCTATATGAGCTTTGGGACCAATATCCTGTACGTTATGATGGAATAATGCTTTGAGGGTATTTTGCTGGGTTCAGGAATGATGAGATGAATGTTAGATTTGAATTTGGCCGTTTAATATGGCCTTTTAGTATGTGATATGATGTCTAACGAAATGCTTTTCAGTGTGAAATTAATAAGTATTTCATTAACTTGAGTATCTGTTTGCTCGCATCGTTACGCTAGGTACCAAGGTGATATTTCTATTTATATCACATTCCTAGACGAAGGTCCGTTGGGCACGAACAGGAGGCCTTTGCTTCCAACGCCCCGTCAACGCGGTCAAAACGTGATATAAAATAGCAGAATGCCACGAATGAGGAATGCTTCTCGTTCCATTCAATATTATATGCATGAACTGGAGTTCCTCAGAGGTCTTCCATGGCTTGAGCACATAGAGGGACCTTACCGCTACCTACAACTGAAAGGGTACATCCCTGGAAACGACGACCCTCGTTGGCATCGAGCACCTTCTATGTTATATACGTGTTACGTACCCCTTCCCCCCCCCCAGGCTGTCCAGGCACCTAAAGCGCCCCTGATAACCGTCAT
>Ga0247782_1000511_pt1 | contig 20118 bp, 10 predicted proteins | sample UWRJL019104C5_FD_179928 | JGI IMG/M metagenome (GOLD analysis project Ga0247782, IMG submission 179928) | Plant litter microbial communities from Arlington Agricultural Research Station in Wisconsin, United States - UWRJ-L019-104C-5 | ecosystem: Environmental > Terrestrial > Plant litter >...
TGTTGGTATGGGGGGGGGGGGGGGGGTGGGGGGGGTGGTGGGGGTGGGGGGGGGGGGGGGGGGGGGGGGGGGGGGTAGAGTAAAGAGATATGATAAAGAGGGGAGGGCTCTTTTTTGGAGTTTTTTTCAGGGGCTATAGGAGTAGAGAATCCGTTCCATGACGATGTATCTACGTCTTCTTTCTAGATGTGTGTGCTTGTGTGGTTAGGCAAACTCTATTTATCTATGAGCAGCTCTATCTAATTGCTTACCTATTACACATGCTGTCATACCATTAGTTCTTAGGGAGAGAGATAATGCCTCGGATGAAACCGTGTAGAGTTGCTTCTGCTTTCCCGATCCTGATACCTGACCAACGGCCCCAAAAAAAAAAAAAAACACTTTTGGTTGACTTCTGATCTACGCTCCCGGTTTTGGCTCGTTGGTATGTCTTTGGAACGTATGATGGACTTACCAGGACCCTGGATTGTCAGGTGAGAAGGTGAATAAACCCATCACTTGACCAGGTAGATTTTTGGGGGGGATAGTTAAGGGTTAGGCAAAATGCTTGGGTTTACGTCACCGGCTAGGAGAGTAGAATTGACTATTGAAATTGATGCTTGATTGAGTACTTGGGATTTTACTTTGCTGCCAACATTATTAGGCGACAATGATATGGGTAAGACTGCGGGCCCACATTAGTTAAGTCCTCCAGGCTTACTATGTAGAAATGTGATAGTAGGGATGTACCTGAGCCGGAAGGCGCCGAACCAGCAGCCGGACTCGACAAAGGAATGTGGCCGCGCCGGAGGTTTATTTTCTTTGTCGTACGATGCATGTGGTGTGACGGACTACGGAGCGCGAGCAAAAAGGTGAGCTGATGGAATGGAAAGGGCCGGGGAATGGGACCGTTGGTTCTTACTTAAGACGCCTGGGACCCACATTTGTTGGGATGTCATGTCTCTTAACCCAACACCCAGACAGTTGGTAACTACCTTAACGACTCGTTGGTCATATATAGCCCTCGTAAGACCTCTTTCTTCTTTGTGATGACTTGAAGTGCTTCTTTCCTTTCCTTTTCTTTTCTTAAGATACTGGGAGCCATTTCACCAAAGGCTAGGTACGTTGCTAGCTAATTACAATTTGTGTTTGAAATACCGTAAGTAATTTGAATTTTGTTCTGTATTGTTAAGCATTCCAGCATGTCCGCTTATTTCGCAAAATTCCCAATCCACAGAATCCAAGGCTCTTCATTTCAGTTAGCTGTTCTAACAATTAGGAAATGTTCTGCTTACACGAGTGTCTTGTTGATTTGAAAATATAATTCATCACATCGGGAGAGGATGGATTTCTATTTTCGTCGCATTAATATGGCAGCCTCAATATTGCTACATTCCAATTTGCACGTCTTTTATCTAAGGTTAGTGACTTGTACTGGATGAAAATAACAATCCAGAATTGGAGACTCGGTACGATGAATGCAACCTTAGAATCAATCAACCTCGCAACAATTGATTCATGAAGAGCTGAACGGTGAGCGGACATAAGTGGATTTGGAGACATCGGTAAATTGATAATCCGATGCCGTGGAATTTCGCGTATGGCCCTGCGCATGTACAGGGTAAATGCAGGTGCTGTACATCTGTACATCTGTACAGTACATCAAAGGTGGGGACAGGACGTTCTGTTGTACCTACAGTAGGTATCTCCAGTGAAATGCGCTGGCATGGGCCTGTTTCTCTAGCTGCCCGCTCTTTAATCTCGCGTCGTTACCTCTAATTATTTCTAGAGTTAATCGCATTTCACTGGAACTTTTGTACAGCGCTTCCCCCCTAAACCGGCTTCAGTTTCTCCCTAATACTCGCATACTTCCTATCCTTTTGGACGCGCTTGCCAAATCTTCATACACGTTCTGCCGACCGTCAATGGTCGCACTCATGATTGCAAGCTCGAACCCAACCGTGTAAGCGATTGAGAATTGGACGGGGGTCTTGGGTCTTGTTCACGTGCCTCCGTTTCAGTCATATCCACCTAACACGACCATAGAGTCTCACTGTCCACGAAAAAGCACCGACGGCAAATGAGTCCTGTCAACATGACATAAGGACCGACGTCCATGCAATGCACTCGTGTAAGCTATATCTCTGCCATCGGCATGCTTTTCTGATTCCACGTGTCGCTTTGTGTTACTACTGCTAGCTTGGTCGATGATGAACGATTGGTAAAAGGTCCGACTGCACAGTGGATCTTCTGGTTTCGAGTGGGAACGAAGCGTTGGATGAGAACAACGCGTCTTATCTGGTCTCCAAAATACCCACCACTCCGGTATATTTGGATGCATTGGAACAAGATAAACTCGGAGCAAGCACTATCACTGCTCATGCCACTACATGGAGCCCAACCTCGCCTCCTGTCATCTCACCGAGGCAGGGCCAAAGGCCGTGGCGAAGAGGCACAACTTCTGTTTTCTCACTCAGCTTGCTGGTGAGGGATCGCCATTCGAAGCCGCTGTTTCCCCGCAGGCTGAGGAATCATCATGAAAACTGAAAAGATCTGAGACCGGCGAAGTAGTGATAATGCCTCATGACATCTGAACAGGTTATCAAACTCTAAACATGCCGGCTAACTCATTTATCACAGGGACGTTGCACATTTTGTGTCGGTGACTTCTCTTTTAGGACTATATAATTGTTCCATTAACTCGAGTTGTTACAATTTCGACCTCTGCTGTCTCTCGACTGGGTCCGGAGACATTCGTCCCACAAGGTGTAGGTAACAACAAACTGTCAAACCAGAAGACGGACTTCTTTCCCTAGTTTTTGCCTTTTCAATGAGGGGATGTGTATTCCGGGCCCCCATTGACGGTGATAAACTTATTGTGCCACCTGAAATGCAGAATTAGCATTGAAAAATACTCACCTAGATTCTGCTTAATAGTACGTATGGGCGTTCCAAGGGAAGACTTTAGATGTTTCCTGCCAACGACATGACGCTGTGTTTTTTGGTCATCAAGGACTCGAAGAGAGCCAAGATACATTCCTTAAACAATGGACCCGCGTCAGCCTCGGCCTCAATGCAAGTGGGAAGGATGCCCTTACAGTGTTGCGTCCCCTGCGTCTGGTGCAGGTGCTTTCTCCACAGAAATATACTGCGCATTGCATAGGAGAGAGCACCGTCAAAGTCGCCCGCTGCCGGTAGATAAAAAGCACCCGCTCGTTCCGGCTCCTCTATCTCGTCCATCGCTGGGACTGGCCAGGAACCTTGCAACGACCGAACCCGTAAGGCGAGCCTCGGGAACTAGCTCTCCAAATAGCGCACCTTCCATTGCGTCTGGGTTGTCATCACCTACCAATGAAAAGAAGCAGCTTCCTAATAAGCATATAGCCCGGAAAAGCACCAAACAACCTCCAGTGTTAGGACAACCTCATGTCGCGCCAGCAACGTCACCTAAACGTAAGTTGGACAAAGACACATCGTCCGCAGGTCTGGGAACAGCGAAAAAACCGCGTCTGTCTACTGCACCAATTGGACCCAGCGGATTGGAGCACCATTCGGGGTCGAATCGGTCCTCCTTTTCCGAGAATGGGATTCCTCACCCGTCTAAAAGAGGTATGTTCAGACAGTCCGAAGAGAGAACTCATAGACTTAGTGCAGTAGACGATTTTGCACTACGACCTAAGAAGAAAGAGGCAACTCAGTCGTCTGGGTCAAAACCAAACGACGATCAGCGGCGTTCGCATCGAGGGAGCTATCACAGTAGCTCAAGCCGCCCGGGACCCGGGTTGAATAGAAACCCGCAGAGCCCGCAGAGCCCGCAGAGCCCACAGAGCCCGACTTTAAATGAATCAAAGGGCGGCATTAGTTCTACCTCGGTGGTAATAGACCTGACCGAAGACAATAACCCCGAGGTCCCGGTATCGCGTCCTCAGCGCACCCCGCTGCCACCTGCCGGTACGGGCGGCAGCTCCAGTGGTCGCCAGAAGCGGCCGGGTCACCCTACAGCATATCAAAGGAATGGGGTCGTCGTATTGAAGGAGGAGCATAGTCGGCATTCGCCACAACATCAGCCATTTCCCTCGACTCAAAATGGCCGTCCTGCCGAACAAAACTCGAGGAGTCCTAAATCCGAGAAGCCTATGGAGAGAGTACGCACTGTTGCCTCACCACCTACCGTCCCGAAGCCAGCCGGTGAACGCAGTTCAAAATTTGTGGCCATCGTGCCAAGACCAAACACATTGTTACCGAAAAATGGGAAAGACGGCATTAGCGAGGCGATCAATTTCACAGCTCGACAGGGAAGTTTAGCCTCTAGAGAGTTTGGCATTCACCAGCACCAAGCTCCTAATGGAGTTCATCAGTTTTCTGTCAACGAGAAAAACTCGGCGCTATTTAACTCTAACCCGGACCTGGATCCAGACCCTTCAGAGCTAGTGTATGTAACGACGAAGGAGAAAAGCAAACCTATACCACAGGTTACACCTGCCCCCGATACAGGAAAGAAGCTACATTCTCAAGTGAACGGGGGGCATGTATCACGCCAAGTCAATGGAAAGGAGCCAACTACAAAAGACAAAGAGCGCGTAGCTACCCCGGCTACTCATCCTGCTCCGTCTGTTTCTCTCCCTGCTCCGTCCCCTGCGCTTACTTCTACCCCCGCCCCCGCCCCTGCGCCTGCTGCTCAGCCCACATCTGCACCCTCACTTACACCTGCATCTGTACCTGCGCACGTGTCTTCCAAACCTCCATCGGCTGGTGCTGGTACTCGAGGCCCTTTGTCGGCATTGCTCAGAGGTCGAGAATGGAAGAAGATGACGCCCGAAGAGCGTCGCCTATTTTGGGTTTCACAACACGACCCGATTAAATTCGATGCCCAGATATATAGTGAGAACAATCGACCGTTCCGGCCCGGAGACCCGCTGTTTGGTCTCCCCGAGGATGAGCAGCCTCCAAGACCTACCCGCCCAGCAACTCACTTTGACTACCTGGATCCCAGGGTACATTACTCCTTTCAACGACCGGACACCTGTTACCAGAAGAAGCAAGCCGAAATATCGGCCCGCAGCAACCGAAAGAAAAACCTCGGGAAGGTACTCGGACGTGCCGCAAAACGCAGGGGAGATGCGCCACAACTTAGCGAGCACCAGAGATTGCAAAGCCTACCGCATAGAGTACGGGAAAACCCAAAGTGGCTTGCTGCGCTTGGAGTTCTCGAGAATTTAGCGGCGCAAGCACGGGAGAAGCGAGCAAGTGAAGCGGTGCGGAAACGGAAAGCCAAAGAGACGGCCAAGGCTACTATACACGCCGAACGCGATATTGATGCAGATATCGAGTCGAGCTGAGTAGAGCCGTGATCTGTCTTCAGAGTGCTTCTATTACCACTTTACTGCTCCATACCAGTTGTGTACGCATACGCCCCAAGCGAAAATGGCGTTGGTTAGTTGTGCTCTTTCCTTCCTCTTGCATCTATGTGTTTTAAGGGACAAGGGCATGGACAGCAAAGCAAAGGCGTTTCTAGAGAGTGGGGATCAGCAATCAGTAATTACTATGCATCTTTTGCACAAGGGGAATACATAAAAGGGTAAAGCCGGCCAGCAGTTTTGCGGGTTGTGCAGAACGTGCAAGCTGGACTGGGGTGGGATAGACATAACGAAACAAAACGCAACGCATATAACGAGACATTGGGAGTCTAACTGAGAGTTTCCTCCCCGTCCCTATAGCGCGTAAGTTCACCGAAAATAAACGGCGGAACTACGCGTAGTGGGATTAATCCGCCTCCTTCTCAACATATGGAAGGACAGACAGGCGGATAAATGCATGGATGGATATAAGGCTGGATAGGATACCAGGGCGTACGCGGAGGATTCGGGGTTTTCATGGGCCGACTACAATGCGAAAGATAGGACCCGACAGGGCACACAAAGATGCTAGCATGCTGCCTACGCACGTAACTGCCTACGTAAATAGTTGGCTACTGTCCGACATGGTATCGCGCTACGACATTAGGTACCTTGGCCTACCTAGTATATGAAACATCAAAGATACAGGGACAGGTTAAGGGCGGGCTGCCTAACCTCAGTACGTTAGGTTGCCTGGTATAGGAAGACAATAAATGCTTCAGCTAACATCTCATGAATCACATGCAAACTTAAGGTGACGGTTGTCTGTCTATTTACAGTTTTTGGTACTATCTATAGGTACGTAAGGTAGGTAGGTAAGTAGGTATTGAGGTATCGTTTTATTGTTGTAGGTATTGTATATATCTGTGAGGCTTTTTACGCTAAAATCCACTTTCTTTTTCCTTTCTTACATGTTTTCTTATATGTACATGTCTTTTCCCAAACAAGGTGGACGAACAAACACCTCTACTCTAGCTGGAACGCTTGTCAAGAGGTCTTAAGCATCCTTCCTTTTTCTATCCAGCATTTCCTCTCGCTTTGTCGTATCTTCTGATCTTGTCTTTGTTCTTCTCTTTATCTTCCTACTGAGAGGGGGAAAAGTAAATCACCTCTTGGACAACATATTCAACGCGCTGCCCGCAAGGATGAACTCAGCCTGGTCGCGGCTGACGGCATGACGGGTCGGGATGGTGATCTCCTCGCCGGTACGGAATTTCTTCACGCGGAGGGATACCTCGCCCTGTCCGCCGTTCCGCAGCATGTCGAGCAGGCCCACAGTCTCGACCTCGTCGCAGGCCCCGATGCGGTCATAGTCGGCTTCGTTGGCAAATGTCAGGGGCACGACGCCCTGCTTCTTCAGGTTCGTCTCGTGGATGCGGGCGAAGCTCTTGGTGAGCACCACGCGGGCGCCCAGGTATCGCGGCTGCAGGGCGGCGTGCTCGCGCGCGCTACCTTCGCCGTAGTTGTGCTCGGCGACCACGAGCCAGGGCTGGCCGGTCTCGCGCCAACGCTGCCCAAGCTCTGGGATTGTGTGCTGGGTGCCATCCAAGTCGTACGCGACGTTGACCTCGCCGGTCTCGGCGTTTGTGGCAGTGTTCAGCGTGTTCGCGCTAATGTTAGGGAGATGGCCCTTGTACTTAAGCCAGGGCCCGGCGGCGGAGATGGTGTCCGTTGTGCATTTGCCCGTTACCTTGACAAGGACGCGGAGACCTGTCAATTCCGACGATGGGAAGGGGTCAAAGGGTTCTAAGGGTGCAAGGCGAGATGATGTGGGTGGGATGACAACTTCAACGCACGGGTTAGGGGTTGATACAACGGCGCGGAATTCTTGTCGCGCGGCCTCAAATGGCTCCGAAGGGATCTCCTCGCCTGAGGGTGGCGTGAAGCGGAATTCCTTGCCGGAAGCTGTCTGGAGAGAATCGGTCATGGGGTTGAACGTAGTGCTGCCCGCAAAAGCCATAGCCGTGACGATCTCAGGGGATGCCAAGAAGTTCATCGTATCGGGGTTACCGTCATTGCGGCCACGGAAGTTCCGGTTGTACGATGTAAGGATAGCATTGGGTGTGCCCTTCTCGACGCCGTCACGGCGCTTCCACTGACCGATGCAGGGGCCACAGGCATTCGAGAGGACGGTACCGCCGGCCTCCTTGAAAGTGTCAAGCGGCCCGTCCCGTCGCAACGTTTCTCTGATCTGATCGCTTCCCGGGGTAATGTAAAAATCAGTGGCGGGCTTCAAACCAGCTTCCATAGCCTCGCGAACCATGCCCTCTACGCGTGTCATATCTTCGTAAGAGCTGTTTGTGCAGCTACCAATGAGGCCAGCCGAGAGCTTCTCGGGCCAATTTTGCTCTTGGACGGTCTGCTTAAATTGCGATAAGGGCGTGGAGAGGTCGGGAGTAAAAGGACCATTTATGTGAGGCTCCAAGGTTGCCAAGTCAATGGTGATAATCTCGTCGTACTTAGCACCTTCATCGGCTTTTAGCCGAACAATTTCAGAGAACTTCTTGGCCTCGGCAGCTATATCAGATCTATGGGTAGATTCGAGGTAGCGCATATGGGCTGGGCTGAAAGGGAATATCGAAGTTGTAGCACCGACTTCCGCTCCCATATTGCAGACAGTGGCCATGCCTGTGCAGCTGAGCGTTTTTACACCAGGACCAAAGTACTCAATAATGTAGCCAGTACCGCCGCGGACAGTAAGTTGACCAGCGAGGTTTAGGATAATGTCCTTGGGTGAAGCCCAGCCATTGAGCTTGTTAAGTAGCTTCACACCGAGGATGCGGGGAGCCTTGAGCTCCCATGGCGCACCAACAAGGGCCTCAACAGCATCAGCACCACCAACGCCGATAGCTATCGTCGACAGACCGCCCGCGTTGGGCGTGTGGCTGTCGGTGCCCAGCATCATAAGACCGGGGGCGGCATAGTTCTCAAGAACGCTCTGGTGAATGATACCAGCACCAGGCGGCCAGAAGTCAATGCCATATTTCTTGGCAGCTGACTCGAGGAAATCGAAGACTTCTTGGTTCATCTTGATGCCAGATTCGAGATCGGACTGTGCGCCGTTTTCGCCGACGATCAGGTGGTCGCAGTGAATGCTGGCAGGGATCGCGGTCGAGGGGAGGTTGCAAGTCATGAACTGCAGGAGAGCCATCTGTGCTGAGGCATCCTGCATAGCGACGCGGTCGGGCTTGAGCTTCAAATTCGCAGTGCCTCGGATGTCGCGTCCGCCATTGGTATTGGTGAGCAAAGATTCCTCCGCGTTGTCTAAATGGCTGTACAGAATCTTCTCCGCAAGGGTAAGGGCGCTACCCCTTCCCAGAACCTCCTTAACCTTCTCATAATTCTTGACGAGCTTCAGGTAGGGCGGTGTTCGCGTGTTTGATGTGTTGAATGTGGGAGTCGCATACGATCTAGTTTGACAGCCTCGGATGGCGAGCTGCTGGACGGAAAAGTACTGTCAGTCTCAAAGATGTTGAAAAGTTTCCCATATAGTAAGCATAGTAGTGATTTAAGATATACGTACCCGGAGACTGGCGCCTCCTCTAAGGCCCGCGGTTTGAATTGCCCTCATCCTTCAAATCGCAAAGCAACTTATTCCAAGGAGTCACTTGTCGACAATTCTCAGGGTCTGAAGAAAATACATTCATTAGTCAAGAGATAATTGGCAATTCGGCACTTCTAATTGGCTCTCGGCCACTACCAGGTCCGGTACCGGCAGCAAGACCTGAATGGCGTTATAGTACGTAGTATGCGTCGCAGCTAACAAAAAGTCGGGGGCCCCTCTAGGCTGTGGGGCAAGACCCCAGGGTCCTCAAGGTCCGAAGAGTGTTCTCACAGCATGCGACAGCCAGCCCCTGGATTAGGTGCTGGCAGAACCATAACGGTACAGTAGAAAATGCGGTGGATCATGTCTAATACCCAATCAACACCGTGCTGTGTACCCAAAGTCTTTCACAGGTAATGATTAAACTTATTATGTTGAGGCTTGCCTGATTTCTTGCGGAATATCGCTACTTATAACAGGTGGAGGCGGTTGCGCCCACAGTATTGACTTGATTCATGGTCGTAAACAGCGGCGGTAGGTTGTTTCGGGTTATCTTGAACTGATCTATAGGAGTGCTTAGGTTACATAGACTTAACTGTAGAGGTGGTTATGAGGCAAAGAATGAGTAATCTAGCAGACTTAACTCGAGGAACGATAACAAAGCTCGATGCCATCGCATTACTAGCAGTAAGGCCTGGAACGTCCCAACAGCATGTAGGACGAGCTCCGCCACGACTCCCACGCTTCTTCATTTGCAAGGGAAGACGAAACAGGAGAAAGCCGAAGGCGGAATGTAACACATATATATCTCTAACGAGGATAACGCCGCTTACATACGTAGGTCGAATGGCAACATCTCGTATGTTCAAACTTGTAAAATGTTGTATATTCTATCGTAACCTCGGTCTGATCCGACCGAGTCTAACTCGGCGTGGCCGCATCGATTCCGATTTACTGTACATGTCAAAGCTGGCAGTATTGGTCTTTTCTACAGTATAAGTAACTCGCACAGCACACTTACAGCAGTAACTCTGTAAAAGCCCGCTAGGTTAGGCTATTGCTCATCGAGATCGACGATTGCATCCTCTTCGTTCTTCGGGCTGAGGTGTCACAGCAGCCTTGCTAAGTGCACGGTTATAAATATCTCTCACTACAAGTAGCAAACCTCTTACAATAGTAAGACACAGCGTTAGTAACAATGGAGTCCGCTTTCAGTTTTGCCAGTCTGTATAAAAGCTTAGAATCAGAATCGAATCCTTCAGCAGGAATGCATATCGATGAAAGAAAGCTATTGTGCGTATAAGTCTCATGTTTGAAAACTGATTTATTAGCAAAAGACTCGAGTCTCGGTGTGCCCAGACGAGCATAACTACGATGTCACATGACCCCACCACTAAAAGAAGCATCTTCGTACCGTTCATACAGTACTTACATAGTAGTCATGGTGCGAGCCGAAGCCGTCACTTCTTCCAACTGAATAAAGACAATGCAGATGTTGGGTACAATTATGGAGAGGATTCCCTGCTACAAACAGTCAACACGTAGTGCCGTGGCACAGAAAAGAAGCTTACTTTTAAGGTTGTATGGGTCGATCCAGTAACACGGCCGGTCTAGGCACTTTTTAGTTGTTCTGTCTATAGGACATACCCTTACTCGTAAAGGCTCCACAGGTTTCAGCTCGCAAGCTGGGCATCTAAAGAACTGACATCCAGGGGATGCAGACGATTACTGTTCACCGTCGTGGCCCAAGGACCCAGCATCACATCCACTATCCCCACGCGCGTGAGATCCAACGGAACACGCATGCATACACACATGCCTCTCATTCAGGCACAGGTAATGAACCTCACTGTCACAGCTCAGCTTTCTCTGTAGCGTTCATCACTTGCTTTGCCGGTACCACTCTAATCCTTTTCTAGCCTGGATTCTGTCGGAAAGTCTGGTTAGGTAAAGAGCTAGTAGTAAATAACTTCAAACGATTGTGTAATGTTTCCTGCTTTTGGTAGACTTAACTTCTGGTTACTATCCTATATGTTCTCCTTTATCTCACCTACCAGATCTCAATACCAAGAAAGAGACCGAGGAAAGCACATAATTGCCTATTGAGAATGTCCGTATTGCTACTCTGCCTTTTCCGGCCGGCAACTTCCCAGTCGTCCTTCTCCAATAAGCGTCATGGCGTCTGCGGCATGCCAGCCATGGAATAAGCAGCCTCTATCGTGCTCCCCATTATATCGTACCAGACAGTCAACACTATACCATACTCACATACACGCGCGCGATGCAACATAATCGATTAGGTATCACGCAGCGAGTCGTAGATCCTAGTTAGTTAGTATTCAGGCCCTAGCCCTGCCAAATCTGTCATACCTTCAAAAGCTGAGTACCTACACACATACTGCATAGCATATGCCCCTCACCCATGTTACCTGCCATCAATGGAGTAGGTACACCCTAGACAGACAGGACCAGAGGCAAACCTCTATCTAGAGACTAGGTTGCAAGCGGTCAGCATGGAGTCAGACTCGATATGTACTCTTAGCCTTGCGGCAGATCGGTGGGCAGACCCATGTTGTCGGTCACTACATGGGCGACACAGCATATAAGGGTTTGGATCCCCTCTTGGTCAACCCCCCCCAGCTAGTTGTCCCCCGAGTCAACGTCTGTTCTTGGCTCCTCCCCTTCCCTTTTTAAAAGCATAAGCATAACAAGGTAGAATTTCAACATGCCTGGTGCTTGGGTCTTCCCTGCTCTCGCCCTTGTCGGCCTGGCGATATACCGTCTTCTTCAGATTGGTAGCAGGCCGAAGGACTACCCTCCGGGACCCCCCACAATCCCAATCCTAGGCAACTTACACTTGATGCCTAAGGAGAATAACCATGTCCAATTTAAGAAGTGGGCAGAGGAATATGGGTACGATGCTTCCTTACCTAGAGCTCTCAAGATGAATATGGCTAACGTTTCCTTCGCAAAGACCGGTTTACTCTTTAATCTTGGGTACCCGTGCTATGATTGTGTTCTCCTCAGACCAGGCCGTGAAAGATACATTCGATAAGAAGAGTTCCATCTATTCATCCCGTCCCGAGGTCTACATAGCCCGGACTGTCGGTGGTTCACACAAGGTCGATGGCGGCTACCGTGTGCTTAATATGGTAAGCAAGATCAGCCTTCTAACTGCCGATACTCCTACTAACATGTCTTTCTTAGCCATATGGTGACCGATGGCGGATGGCCCACCGCGTGTATCACAGCATTCTTAACATCAAGGCCGCCAAGAGCTTTGTCCCGTACCAGGATCTTGAGAACAAGCAGATGCTTCAGGGGTTTCTGGACAGGCCAGATGCGTTCATCGACCACTTACGCCGCTACTCCTTCTCTCTTACTACCCAGATGATTTACGGATTCCGCACGCCTACGCTTGATGACTGGCGGCTAAAGGCCCTATTTCACAATCTTCATCAGTTCTCCAAGGCTATGGGCACTGCCGGAGCCATGATCCTCGATATCCTTCCACTTCTGCGGGCTTTGCCGGACTCTATTGTCAAGAGCCGAGCACACGCTAAGAAGCTCCATGACATCGAGCTGAAGTTCCATAAGGGTAACTGGATGGATGTGAAGACAAAGCTCAAGGCCGGAACTGCCAAGGTAAGCGACTTCTTACACCTGCGTTGTCTCCCTTGTAGTAGCTCGTATTAGTCTCGAAGCTAACACATCTTACCTAGCCCTCATTGTGTGTTGACCTGATCAAGGCCCAAGACGCCGAAGGCTTCTCAGACGAGCAGGCTGGCTACATTGCTGGGAACTTGCTAGAGGCCGGTGCGGACACTACCGCTGCCCAGCTCGTCGGCTTCGTCCAGGCCATGCTACTGTTCCCGGAAGTGCAGAAGAAGGCCAAAGAAGAGCTTGACCGTGTGTGCGGAAATCGCTTACCCACCATGGACGACTGGGACGATCTGCCCTACATCCGCGCCTGCGTCAAGGAGATTAACCGGTGGATGCCCACGGCTATCCTGGGTATTGCGCACTCGGTGACTAAAGACGACGTATACATGGGTTACAAGATCCCTAAGGACTCCATGTGTGTTGTGAACGTCTGGTATGTGCCTATCACACGCTTAACCCAACAATGGAAGAAGAAACACAAGTGACTGACCTATTGTTTCTACACACAGGGCAATCCACATGGATCCCAAGCGCCATCCTAACCCAACAGTCTTCGACCCAGAGCGCTACATCGGCGACGACACCACATCCCTTGAATCCTCACAGCAGCGCGACGTGAGGAAGCGTGACAACTTCCTCTTCGGTGTGGGCCGCCGCATCTGCCAGGGCATGCACATCGCCGACCGGTCCATGTTTCTGGCCATCTCGCGTCTACTCTGGGGCTTCGATATGAAGGTGCCGCTAGATATAGACGGGAAGTCCATCACGCCCGACCCGGAGAGGCTGATCCCGGGAATGCTGGTCCAGCCGGAGCCGTTCCCGGCCTCCATCACCTCGCGCTCGCTGGCGCACGCGGACACCATTCGCAAGGAGTGGGCCGATGCTTTCAAGCTCCTCGATGTCGATGAGCAGTGGAGGGAGGTTCCTAAGGATATGTCCCTTTCTACGTACGACCCTTCTGGGGCGGCGGACTTTGAGAAGGCTTGAGGCGCGGTCTGGCGCCGACCAGAGATCGATTTGCTTTGAGATGATTTTTGTAAATTTAGGCTCTTAAGATGGTAGGCATTTGTATATAGCTGGCACAGCGGATTCAATGGGGATTTGCTTTATGATGGATAAATGGCTCGGGGAAAGGCGTGATACCAATGAAGAAAGCTAGGTGATCGTTATTGCTGCATTCTTATTAACAAGCGTTATTAGAATAAGATAAATAAAAATATGTGAACTTCAATACGTCAAAACCAATTGAACTGGCTATCATGCATGTTTATCTTCATGTCCAATCATGACTGATATGTTGCATTATCACCAACTAACAACCAAAGGCCCCAGCGAATAAAGAAAATTGGCGACATATTGAGCGCCAACATCCTATCAATCGCTACACGTTCAAGTACATCATGTCCAACGCCTGCAGGAACATTAAATTAGTTGGGCGTTAAAGGCGTTTAACGGTTGGATGCTGGTGTCCGATTAAACTTTCGGGGGTCGCAGTCACACTGCATATTTCATCTCGCTCAAGTCTGTCGGAGAATCTGGTAATTGCAGGAGAGAATAGTAGTAGTAGTATTACCCACCTACGTGTTCAATCTTACAACGATTGTAGTACTATTATGACCGGTTCAAACATTTGCTAGATATTGCGATTCTGTGTATGATTATCCGATAATATGCCGGGCCTTACCTGGGAATTGGCAGGTTATGTCGTTGATATGACAAAAAGAGATATTGGCTCCCCATCCGTCTTGCGCAAGGTTGTGGCTGAGACGAACAACCGAGGTGGCCAAACAGGGAATCTGGATTAGCCTCATGGCTGTCCGGCAACCGACATTGCTATTTCGAGCAATTTGTTGAAATGTTTTCCCTGCTGCCTGGATGTATAGCCGAGTTTGACGGACAAAACTTGGAGAATAGAGCATAGTTCTTACTAATAATGATGGCGGAGCTTGTCGGTTTATTGGTCGCTATTACGTTGAGAATTGCGCGGTCGCCTCGTGCTTATACTAATGGTCGACTTGTCTACGTTTATAAACAGGATTGAAGTACTACCTTACGGGAGGGATACAACGCCAGGGTTAAACCTCGGGATAGGTATATGGTTGTGAAGTGTAACATCTATATTGCAGACAGACAGGGAGTACTTCAAGGGAGGTGGAGAAAGATAGAACCGGCCAAGTAGAGCCCAGGGTCCTCTCGAAGTGGATACCAACTGGCACTGTCGCAATTTGTTTTAATCTTGAGCTTGCTTCGGTCCACATACTATCTAGACTACATACTGCAGCTTTAAAGAGATGGAATAAACGTTGAGATCGAGATGTTATTCAGAAGTCAAAGTTGATCAACACATTGGCCCTCTGTGTGGGGATTGACACTCCTTGTCCGCCTCTGCATTTGTAGCAGAACGTTTTAATAGCTGCAGTGAGCACATCTGTACATCTGTAAATATGGTATTGAGCAGCTGCACAGCCATTGAAACGACGTCATGCCGCAAGCCGCGAAGAATTACCAACCTGCCGTTTCTACCTGCTGCTAGTGTCAGAAAAGCGGGAAAGCCTCTGAGCTAGGCCCGTTAGGCTCTTTAGTACCTGCTAAATGGTAGGAAATACAGCGGAATTCTCCCTGGCGACGTAAATGACTAGCAGGGATCGGGAGACTCGAGCAGCGCGATCTAATTGGCTGCTGGTTGCTGCTTCGCCCGCTTTGTTGATCTGAAACAAGACATCATCTGCGCAATCCCTCGTCAGTTTATTTGGGGGCTTCGCGCTGGTTCACTATCTTGGCCCAGACAGGAGGATTCGAACTATCTCTGCTCGGCCTCAGCCCTCTCGTTATTACTATTAGCGCTCCATTGTCTGAGTCTTTATTGTCTCTCTCTCTCCTTCCACTAAAAGACCTATCACAGTAGGTAGAATCGAGTTGGGCTCGAGTATCAAAAGTTTCTAGTAGTCCGGCGCATCGACATTCCCACCCGCGGGTTGCATGCACAGACTCTGCATTTGAAAAACGCAGAGCTCGAAAGCCAAACACCAACGGGGCCTGAACTCTCTCGTCCCTTCGATCTTCTGCCGGTTTGACGAGACCCATTCTACCTTGTTTGCGACTCCTTGATACATCATACCCCCCCAATAATACCAGACTATTATAACCTGTCGAGAAGTGTTGGCCGTCGAGGGTTGGTAGACAAGTCACCAGTTTCGTTACAGCCGACCTACCGGACCATTCTCATTCCAGTCAATGCATGCCAATCGCATTCCAACCACCAGCCTGCCATAGCCAGCAAATCGCATTGAATTCACCCGTTTGGTCGCCAGTCCCTGCTTTTAAGACAACCTATCCCCTGCGAGCAGAATCTGAGGCACCGGAACTATGGCGTATAACCGGTTAGGAGGTATGTCGCTACCTTTTGTCTTCTCTTTCTTTTAGGTTTGGACCTACTGCGCTTCCAACTCTTGTCTTCGTCGCAATCTTGGCAGCGTTTGTGTCATTCCCAGTCACCCAAACTTTATTATTATGTGCTTGTAACTGTCCTTAGCTATACATTTTTCGTCTCTCCCTGCAGCTTTGTGTCAGGGTCTCACTGGTTGACCTTCCCCGTGGGGTTCAACTTGACGCAGGCCCATCTGCCTGGGCTACTCTATCACGTATAAGCTTTTTTTTTCCTGCTGCAAGGAGAAACAAGCAGTGCTTCTTTTCTAACTTTCTTTCCCCCTTGTAGATGACGGATATTACGATCCGACAATGGATAACAACCGGATGCGCCCTCACCGGTCGCCCTCGCCGGGACATCCTATACAGTCCGGATATCAGCTTGACGACGTTCCCTACGGTGATTACGGCGCACATTCGGGCAGTCACCTTGACATGCCTAGCGCTGGCATGCATGGTCCTGGCAGATATACTCCGAGCGATAATCTGCCATTAAACGCGGCGCATTCCACTAGTGACCTGTCGCACAGCCCATACGACCATGGGCACAACCCGGGATACACCTCGGAGTACTCGTTAAATCCAGAGCAGCACCACGATTCTTATTATAATCAGCCGTACGAGCCACAGACGGCATCGACACCGTTAAACGACTACCAGGGCTACGACCATGAAGACCTAGACCAGAGGCCTATGCTGGCCCAGAACGATTCTTATGCACATGCGCAGGCGCAGGAGCCGTACAGGGATGACCCACAGCAGCAATCCGGTGCGCCTATCAAAAGATGGAAAACAGTGAAACAGGTCCTTCTGTATCGAGGAAATTTGGTTCTTGATTGCCCGGTGCCGCCACGTTTGCTGAACCAGCTTCCACACGGCGAGCGCGACGAGTTTACCCATATGCGCTACAGCGCGGCCACATGTGATCCGAACGATTTCTACAATGAGAACTTTACCCTGCGCCAAAAGCTATTTAGCAAACCACGCCATACCGAGCTCTTCATCGTCATTACTATGTATAACGAAGATGATATACTCTTCGCTAGAACTATGATAGGCGTGCTGAAGAATATCGAGTACATGTGCAGTCGTAAGGAGAGCAAGACATGGGGTCCGGACGCCTGGAAGAAGGTCGTGGTGTGTGTTGTTAGTGACGGTCGTGCCAAGATTAATAAGAGGACGAAGGCGCTTTTAGCGGGCATGGGTGTCTATCAAGAGGGTATTGCCAAACAACAGGTTAACGGCAAAGATGTCACGGCTCACATCTACGAATACACCACCCAGGTGGGGATGCAAATCAAGAACGACGTGGTACAGTTGATCCCGAAGAAGCAGCCCGTACAGATGCTATTCTGTTTAAAAGAAAAGAACCAGAAGAAGATCAACTCCCACAGGTGGTTCTTCCAGGCCTTTGGTCGCGTTCTTGACCCAAATATCTGCGTCCTGATCGATGCCGGTACAAGACCGGGAGGCAACTCGATTTACCACCTGTGGAAGGCTTTCGACCTGGAACCGAATTGTGGCGGCGCCTGTGGTGAAATCAAGGCTATGTTGGGCACGGGTGGTAGACATTTGTTGAACCCACTTGTCGCTACTCAGAACTTCGAGTATAAGATGAGCAACATCCTGGATAAACCTTTGGAGTCGGCATTTGGATTCATTTCCGTCTTGCCTGGTGCCTTTTCGGCCTACCGATATCTAGCGCTACAGAACGACAAGAACGGCCACGGTCCGCTGGAGAGCTACTTCAAGGGCGAAACGCTACATGGTGCGGGCGCGGGCGTCTTCACGGCAAATATGTACCTGGCTGAAGATAGGATCCTCTGTTTCGAGCTCGTCACCAAACGCAACTGCAATTGGGTGTTGACGTACGTCAAGTCCGCTACGGGCGAGACCGACGTCCCGGACACAGTCACGGAGTTCATTCTTCAACGACGTCGCTGGTTGAACGGTTCCTTCTTCGCCGCCATCTATGCTATTGCCCACTTCTACCAGTTCTGGCGGTCCGACCATTCTATTTTGCGAAAGACGGCTTTCTTCATCGAGTTCATCTTCCAGACGGTCAACCAGATCTTCGCTTGGTTCGCTATTGGTAACTTCTTCCTTGTATTCAAGATCCTGACTCAGAGTCTCGGCTCCGACAAGCTGTTGGGTAATGCCGGTACCATCCTGAGCGTTGTATTTGAATGGTTTTATGGCGTCTGTCTGGTTGCATGCTTCGTCTTATCTCTTGGTAACCGTCCTGCGGGTTCCGGAAAGCTGTATACGGCTATGGTTATCTTTTGGTGCATCATCATGGTGTAAGTCTTCCTTTTCTTTCCCCTGTTTGGATTTGCACTTACTGATTTCAATTGTAGATACTTGACCTTTGCGGCTGTCTTCATCTCGGTTGTTGCTGTGCAAGATCAAATCGCGAAGGGTTTCGACGTCAGCACGATCTTTCAGAATAAGGTTTTCTTCTCGCTGGTGGTGTCGTTACTATCCACATATGGCTTATGGCTGATCGCTTCGCTCCTCATGTTCGATCCATGGCACATGCTCACCTCTTTTGTGCAATATCTAGCCTTGACACCCACATACGTCAACGTGCTGAATGTGTACGCATTTTGTAACACACACGATATCTCGTGGGGTACTAAGGGTGACGACAAGGCCGAAGAGCTTCCCAAGGTCGATACGAAGGACGGCAAGGGTAAGACTGACTTGCCGGACGAGGGCGATCTGAATGCTCAATACGAGAAAGAACTTCAAGTATTTGCCAGGAAGGAGCCCAAGGTAAAGACGGTCAAGACCGAAGCGCAGAAAGCGGAGGACCAGATGGATTACTACAGATGGATCCGTTCGCTCGTCGTTCTAATCTGGATTTTCACCAACTTTGGTCTGGTTGCTCTCGTCCTCAGTACGGCCGGGATCGAGGATCTCAGTCCTGAACAGACGAAGGAGCAAGAAGAGGCGCGGTCGACGCTGTACACGACCATCATCCTATGGAGCGTGGCGGGTTTAAGCGCCTTCAAATTCATCGGCGCCTTCTGGTTCTTGATTGTTCGTTTGTTCAGAGGTGTTTAGACTACTTATTTGATTAAGACGAGGCGGTAAAATCTGAAGAAACGTGTCACGATACCTCTTTCCCCTCTTTCGTGCTACTTGGTTGCGTCGGTTTGCATGTAATATCCCTTTTGTACGAGGGTGTGGTGTCATATTTATGACATTTTATGAGTATGGTACTCTAGAAAAAGAATGTCTTGGTGGCTTTTTTCTCGAGTTGCAGAGTCAATCATGAGCGCGCGAAGTCATAATACCCTATTCTTATGGCGAGAGGAGCAAAAACACATGTCTTGTTTTGCCTGAAAGCCACTGTCAAGGTTCATTCGCAAGAGTTGCATAAAAGAACTTGGGCCTATATAATCGTGGGTTCTGGGTTCTGGGTTCTGGGTCCCCGAGTTTATCCCTTTTTATAAAGTTGCATGAGCGTTCTTTGGTCCTTGGTCCTTGGTTTCTAGATGATCATTTAAATTATCTTATGGGACAGCGAGGCATTTCTCGTGGAAAGGAGGAACATTACATATTACATACATATGTGTATGGATGGGCCGGTGTGGGATTGTTTGGCGGGTTCGCATCATGCCAGTGTGTGTGTATGCGTATGTATGATATACCCAGGTCCTAGGAGATGGCAACCCAGAAGGAAGGCAGACCTTGTATATCGTCGAGGACATGAGATAGGGCGGATAATGAACTCCCCAGCTAATCCCATCGTGATGGATCGATAGCTAGGATAACGAAAGATATAACTCTGAATGGCAGTTTTATGTGTACAAATGAATGAATTAGTACTAATATCCATGGACCACCTAACCACCTGACCAACTAATAAGCTACATAAGTGATTGAGTCGAGTGAAAGAATATCTGCAATCAAGTAGCGGCATATATTAGTAGGTATACGCGAGGTGGCAGTGTAGAACTGACCGCTTCGAGGTCAAGGACAGTGATGAGTGGCCCTTAAAAGAAGAAATTTCAAAGAATTGGTATCAGCTATTTCATTGTCTGTTTGTCTGTCTGTGTCTGTTCAAGTATCCCCAGTCTCTCTCTAGCCTCATGTCTTCTCCTT
>Ga0247782_1000512_pt1 | contig 20109 bp, 7 predicted proteins | sample UWRJL019104C5_FD_179928 | JGI IMG/M metagenome (GOLD analysis project Ga0247782, IMG submission 179928) | Plant litter microbial communities from Arlington Agricultural Research Station in Wisconsin, United States - UWRJ-L019-104C-5 | ecosystem: Environmental > Terrestrial > Plant litter >...
GTATTTATTCTTTGTTTTCTTTACATCGAGATAGCTTCAGGAGTTCACTGGCATGGCGCAGTCATCGCAGATTTTCAGACAATTGAAAGGACTCACTGCTATCGACAGGGATCGCTTGGAAGACGAAGTCGAAAGCACCCTTTTTTCTTAGTCTGTTGATCAGGACTGTCCAGATACCATGTCTAGGTGCTTGTCTAAAGGGCCCGAAAGCCTTTTTATATACCTTGTAGGCCTGGGTACATTCACGTGTAATGTATCAGTCGTCAACATCCAGTTTATTAAGATAGAAAAACTAATAGTCCTACATTATGTAGACTTTTAATTTGCCCTAGCGGCCTGTGGTGTAGATACTACTACATACCAGGCAGTTGTAAGTTTAGTTGGTGTCTTATTACTATATCTCTGTCCGTCTTTTGTAGCCTTTTAGCCCAATCATCACGGACAGCAGTCTGGACTTCCTGTCTTATTAGGGGAATACATGATGCATTGCCAGTATCTTCGCGATTTAGTGTTCTTATGCCTAAGTCTTGTGCTGATAGCCACCGGGTATTATGTAGTGTTGGACATGTATTATGTACCGCTATGCACAAATGCAGCCAACATGCAAATTGAGAAAGCTAGCATAAGAAGAAGAAGCATATAGTTTACTTAAGCTAGGCCTTATACTAGATACCATGTACTAAGCTATAACACCTTGAGCTTAACCTCCCAGAAGACATTATCAGACACTGAATTATATAATATAATTCTATTAATATGTTAAAAGTACTATAAGGAACGTTTATATCTGCTTATATTTTGCACTTTTTTATGTGCTCAACTTTCATTTCTATGTGTCTTGTGATTTGCTATAGAGATAATGTTTTGCTTTCTATACATTGTTCTTGTTTGTGTCCCTTGCTATTCTTGCTTTGCTAGCGTGCCATGATAAAGATAAACTTAAGACCTGAAACTAAGAGTCTAAATCTTCTTTTGCCTAGAAAGTTGTTGCATCAATATATATGCTACGTAACATATGTACCGGGATCTTGTTTTCCGGGAAGAAGCTAGTAAATAGCACTTGCGCGGTAGGAGAGGAGCAGGGCACAGAATCAGCGTTGCGTTACAATTGTAGACACGTCCGCTATTAATTACATTAATTCTATTAGATACTTAGCTATAGTCGGCGCCTAGTATAGAAATCGACGGCTATCACTCTGTTTGTTTGTTTGTTTGTTTCTTTCTGGTCTTTCATTTATGTGAGCTTGGGGTTTGTTATGATCTCGTTCGCCACTGATTCGTAAGCACGTGATGACCGACGTCCAGATAGGGGGCCGAGTAGCGCGCAAACAGATGGTTGGGGTTGGCGCTTCTGCGCAATTGCGCACAACCCTCACGCGTTTTGGGGCTTGGCAGCTGACTAAGACCTCATTGTGTCCTCAATGTAAATTCGTTTATAACAGGCCCCAAAGGCAAAGAGCACCAAGTACGTACGTAGATTGGCACATTGTCCCCAACTTTAGTGAAATATCAGGACTGTTAACACCATGTCTGATCGACTTGGATACGATACCGCAAGCAACACGTTCTACAGCCCGCCCGACGTCTTCGGTGTTGAGCAATTGTGGATAGATGACGGTGACGCTAGGCCAGCTGTTTCCCCGCATTGCGCACCAAGTGACCCAAGTCGGCGGCTCAAGAAACGTGAAATTCTACCAGACTGCCAGGCAGAAAGAAAGAGACTCATTGCCAAATATACTGAGAAGAGCCGCATAGCTGTCACACCTCCCGTCACTCCCCCAGAACTTTTTACTCCATTTGACGACCTTGCTGACTCGTCCATCGATAACCCTGAAGCGCCAACGTCGCGTGTCTCTATCCCTTCACAGGATGCGCTACCGCTAGTTGCTGCTGTTGAGACACAGGACACACCAGCAATTAAGGTTGAAGATAAGCCCGTATCCTGGGACTCACTGCTAGAGAGACATGGCTCGATTTACAATAACGTAAAAGAGGCCATCGAGCAGTATGGGTTCCCGGAGGCAGACGTTGCCCAGGCTAGCAGGTATACAATTGATGAGGAGGTACCTCAGGACACGTGGGACGAGTGTGAAAACTTCTGGATCCTGCAAGCTTCCGCAGTCGCTGAAGCTGAGAAGGAGAACACTCGCAAGCAACAGATAATTGATGCACTTATCGCCCTCGTGAATGCATCATTGCTCCCACCCGGCGGCCTTGGTGGGCTTTACCAGTGTGCAGGGCAAGATACGGAAACGCCCAGGACGCCAAGTCGCTCCAACGCGGCGACAAGTGACACCACTCCTCCGGATTCCCAACGATCACGCCACTCTGGTAAGCGTAAAACGCGCTCGACATCACCTGCAGGCGATTCGGCGAACGGAGAAGAGAGCGGGTCTGAGGAGAACGACAGGACCCCTAAGACAGCAAGGTACACCTCGCAGGGCATCTCACGGCTCGCTTGTCCTTACTACAAGAGGAACCCCCAGAAGTACATGGGCAACAGGAGTTGTGTAGGTCCGGGTTGGACGACTGTCCATCGTATCAAGTAAATTGCTCCGTGGCCGCTATCCGCAGTTCATACTGATCGAATTGACTTACCAGGGAACATATACGTCGCAGCCATAAACTTCCCGAGTTCCAATGCAACAGGTGTCGTCAACAACATTCCAGCTTGAGCAAACTGAAAGCCCATCAGAGATTGGAAATTCCCTGTCCACTCAAGTCTGAGGAGCCGTTAGAGGGAATCGACGTCGAACAGGAGGCCAAGCTGAAATCGCGGGGGAAAGACTACAGGGCCAAGCCCGAGCCTGAGAAATGGCGCATGGTGTACATGATCCTATTTCCTGGCGATGATCCGAACAGCATCCCGAGTCCATGTAAGGCTTCTCACCGACCTTCTAGTCCAGAGTACCTCTTTGTTTTTATCCTAACGACTCATTTACAAACATAGTTCATGATTACCTTGATCTCACCTTGGCCGGGAACTGTAGTAACCGTGATGCCCTCGCCCGCTACCAGGCATATGTGCAGAAAAGGTTGCCATGGGACGTCAGGCAAGAGCTCGAGACAAGACTCGAACTCGAACTAGATATCTCACAAGAGAGTGTTAAGAGAAAAGCAATAGAGATACTAGAGTCACTGCAGAGAAGGACACTCGAAGAATTTCTAAGAAGTGAGGGTCTTTTCGGGCAAGTCTGCTCATCCCCACCTCATCCGAGTATGCCTACTCTTATCCCAGACCCTAGGAGTAGTTCTGGCAGTGACAGAGATACGCTCCAGGGCGTGGGGCTTGATGCTATGTCACAGGTAGCACTGGCAATTCCATTGAACGACACTGAGTTTAATTCGACCCGCGATATATTTACCAATGAAGGTCTTAACGGCACTAAAGATTTCCTTGGCCCGTCTGTTTCAACGTGGGGTGAAGAGACTATACTGTCGGAGAACGTGAGGTCAAAGGTGCAAAACTCTGAGGGACCTGCCTCCCATAAAAGGTACCCCTTTTCTTTCACAGGACTCTCTGTAGCGCCTGGGACGGATATGGTTGGGTTGCTTACAGCAAATGAAGACCCCATGTATGGTTTTTTTCCTGATATAATATTCTCTGATAATATGATAGAATGGCGCACCGGTTAACAATTAGAATGCTAAAGTGCATAGAGGTCCGCTTTTAATATATATAGATAGTTAAGAAGCTAAGCTGCAAATGTTAAAGTCTTACAACATTTGGGACAGCTACTGGAGACGCTTTTTACCTTACATTTAAAGCCCCCTGGTATGGAATTACAAGAGTTTCCTGGTGCTAGGTAGTCCTGCTGTTACATAGTGCTACTTACCGGCCGCATCTTTAGCTTTTCTTACCTCTAGGGCCATTGGCGGTAGATCATCCTCTATATTAGGATATAGACACGCACACTTCTCTAGAGGCCGTGTACTCTTGGTCCGTTCTAAGTTTTGTAAACATAGCCTCCACGCCTACATAGTGGGTACTTACTGTGTCCAACTTGCAAATTTCTCCCCTTGTTAGCCGAGCTCCAGTTCGGTAAGGAGATATAAAGAATGTGCGTCGGCGGAGGAATAAAACCGAGTTGCTTATTAATTCTAAGGGAAAACATAGTCTTTTGCCTTGTCCTATAATGATGGTAACCACCATGACGTATTACAAGGGCGTGTACGCGTAACTCGTCCCTGTAGGGCTGCAGATGTAAGGATGTGGCAGGGGCTTCATGATCTGACGAGGGAAGAGCGGGCATGGAAGCTGCATATATACGGCCCGCGCATTACAGATTTGTGAATCATCTCCCAACAGGATCTTAGTTCCGAGATGTACGTATACTATCCCTCTATGAATCCGTCGCCTCATCGCAAATGAATATTGACTGGTAACCATGCACTACCTGCCTTGTTTATCACCCTTGTCCTTCAATCAAGTCGGCAGTGTAGTATAGAGCTGCCAATAATTAAGCCATCTTCTTAGCAGCCTAGATTAAGCACTCAAAGCTTCCCAAGAAGAGGAGACGGAGCCATAGAGCTTATCGGAGGGTATTGCCTCTGCTAGTGAATTCTTTGCATTGTTAGTATAATAGATCATAAAACGAAAAGGACACATGTAGAAAGTCCTGGTATCCTAATGGTGGGGGCCAATTGGTCCCAACCGTGAGACATCCTGCAGCTAATAAGGGGTCTTTGTTGGCTTAGCCTCTTATTCTTATACTGTGCTATATTAAAGTAAACACATCACATAAATAACCTGGTACGTACTTAAGCCTAGAGAAACCAAAAGTTAAATAGATAAATATAAGTAAATGTTATCGCTTCCTTTACCGAACGTCTTAGAGTTGAATCACTAAAGAGAAAGATTTATAGGAGTTCCTCCTACACTATCTCTCTACGTCCATGGTGATCCTCTTGCGGCTGGCCTGGAAAGCTCAGGCTTCATCGGAGCCGAGCCGGATCGGGGATCGGGACAAGAACATAATAAGCGATATTTCCCTCCCGACGTGGATTATATCCACATTTGCTTCACAATATACTTCCAAGACACTATTACATGATCCTTTAAACGGCTAGAGAAAACGCCTGCAATCCATACCACATTATGTGAATCTAAGCTTACATTGTGCTGTGCGAGCTGTTTAGGCTTTCATTGATAGCTAGCTGTGTAGGGGAAATGCAGCTTCTTACTCGCGTAACCTTTCCACTGAAATTGATTTCAATTACTACGCAAGTGATAACTCTCTCTTTTTTTATTTTTACGCCTTATACTATCCTGGCCCCTTGCTTGCCTACTTCCTGTCACGTTTCTGATGCACGGCATTCCCACCACATACTTAGACAGCGTATGTTAAAGAATTGTTCCTTTCAGAACTATTATTGGTGAGAACCTTTGAGAACCTTGGAATTGATCACGATAAGCAAGCAATGATGGCCGCAATGGCTGCAAGCGTCCCGTTTGGGTCCTGGACGCATACAGTACGCAAGCCGAGCTCCTTTGCCGGGTAGTCGTTGCCACCGGGAAAGATGGCATCACCGATGAACATCATCTGTTCGAGCGGAATGCCGCTGTTTTCGCTCAGCCGCTTCAGACCGTAGGCTTTGTCGACGCCATTTTGGGTGATGTCGATGGAAGTGGCACCGCCCATATTGATGGACAGGTCGGGCAGACGTTTGCGGAGGTCGGCCTGGATGACTTTGCGCTTGGCGAAATGAGGGTCCCAGACTTCCTTGGCATGTATGGGTGCTTGCTGGCCTAAGGCGGAGAAGGTGATCTGACTGCCGCGATCTTCAATGCGCTCGCCCCACGTCTCCTCCGGCTTAAACCCGGTAGCGTCCAATGCGGCATCGAACGACTCCAGGATCAGTCGCTTCGTGCTGTCGTCGAACAGCTCTGCATAAGCAGGATTCCAGGCACCGTCGAAGTGCGTGTATAGCTTCGTGCCCGTAGTCGGCATGAGCCAGAGTTTGGATAAGTCAGCCCGCGCGGGCAAGCGGCTAGCGACCTGTTTCTGGAATTGAGGCCAATCGCCGCCCGAGATGACGGCTACATGGGCCACGGCTAGCAAGTTCGCTAGTGCTTCACTCATAGAGTCCTTGAGAGGCTGCTTGCTCTCGGCGAGAGTGCCGTCCAAGTCGAACGCAACGAGGGAGATCATTGTCGCACAGTGACTCGTACTTTGGGTGCTACAATGCTCACAAGTGGAACGTCGATGAATGATAGTGGCAATGGTGATGATGACCTATACTGTAAACCAAGTTTATCAGTACATTAACCAAGGGTGTTGAACAATTTCTGGGTGCTGAGGAGATCGAGTGCAGTTAAGGCTTCCATCCACCGTCGCGCTATAGGAGTCGAGTGGGCATACCGATTATACGGTAAGTGCAGCTGCGTACAGGCTTCGGTGCTTGTCTGACTGATGGCACGTCATTGGACAGCGGTGGGCTTCGGTGGGGTAGGATGCTGATGATAAGCAAGGTCCAGGATCTTGCTCGTGCAGGACTGCTCACCTAAGAGAAGCTTGTCTAGTCTACCTGCCTTCGATCATCCAAGTTCGATATGAATATTGACATCTGTCCCGCAGCGGGATTCTTGGCGGAACAGCGGGTAAGGGGACATTCATATGCTGTATGCTAATCTGTACCGGCCGCGAGGTAAACATGCGTCTCCAACTGTCTGTGGTCAAGTAAAGAAAGGATGTAACGAATACTGAGCCGAAACTAACATACTGTACACAAGACGTAAATTCTTTTGGCTTGCATGCTACCCTGAGACCGGGGGCGCTTATCTATACGCGCAGACGGGCCCCTACTCTGTATCAATCAAGTTAGTAGTGTATAGAATGCAGCGTAGCCGCATCTAGGTAGATTTGATTGGAACAGACATTCCTAAGAGTCAGACGACTAATCTATCTAAGTAGTAGAAGTTGTTCTTAAACTGTATATACATCATGTTCAAGGTGATTAACCATAAAGGATAAGCCGTACTCACCTAACCCACAGCGATAGGTAAATACAACCCGCCAACAAGCTGCGAGCCTTGTGACTATAACAGATTGATAAATAGGTTTGCGTTGCTGCCGTTACCCGTAGGATCTCATGCTTGGGCAAGGGTTTTGCGCAGAGGCGAGATCCAAAACAGGGCATCAATATGTAGGCCTTCCGCAAGATGAACATGGTAAGTGGAGTGGCCCCTTGCGTTTCAATACAAGAAGAGAGAAAACGAAGTAGGTAATACCTATGTAAGTCTCTAATCCTCCTGCTACATAGAGTCATTCCTAACCGCTCAATCTGGCAGCTGTGTGCTGCGTCTATCCTCTATTCTAAGATTCAGTTTCCAGCCAATGATTCAACGTGTCTCGATAGGTTCTATACATCGTCGTGTCGACATACGGATAATGCGTGCCCATACGTCTCCATCAGAGTGGCCCGCCTTGATTTGCGACTAGCGGTCCGTGACGCCCGGGGATGATCACTGCCTTCAACAGCATGACCTAGCGCTTCGTATCCTTCAAGGGGTGCGCCGCGAGCGATTCGATGTAATACATGTGTTCAAAATTCTTGAATATCTTCATAGTCCGCGGACGTGACCACTTCCAGTTTTTTTCAAGCTTAGTCCCGGTTGTGTTAACACGAGCGCCCGCCGCCAGCCTCAGCTCCAAAGCACCGCCCTCTCAGTCAGAAGAACATAACAGTAGATTCCGGGTCTCCGCCGTGATAGTGTGTAGCGACCTGAGGAGCCTGGGTGGATAAATGACAACATCGACATCGGCTCGTCAGCGCGGCCCACGCAAGACCATCAACAGCGCAGAGGCTTATCGAAGCATCGTAGACGCTGCCCGAGTCCTGCGAATCCGATGCGCCTTACCTCCCGGCAAGCAGAACCGTGCTCGAGACGCTGCTGCTGTCCTCCAGCAACCTCAGTCTTCGCGGGGTCGTCAGGACTACCGCCTCGTTCTGCATGACGTCCACAATAAGTGTGGTCCTCATGGCGTGTTTTTGACCGCCGTTGAACTGGGCCAGCACAAGGTTATTACAATGCGGAAAAATGATCGGGCAGTTTTCATTGAGACGATGGCTAAAAATAAAGATGATCCCTCGATCAGTTGCGCGTTCCTACGTTCCCTTGCCGAGGAATATGGAATACCCAGTATGCTTACTGGTACGTTGACTATGAAAGCTTGTTTATGACTAGTGAGCAAATCTAATTCCGTCTTAGAGGCAAACATCGGTGCTGATGAAGTGGACGAGGAGTGTCCCATCTCCTCTAACTCAGAGTCCTCCTCAATCTTGGATCAGGACGCCCCTACGGCAAACGAAATGCCGGGAGCCAGTTCTCTGGTAGCAACGCGGAGGTCTAGCTATGTAGGACAATGTAAGTAGAGTCTATCTTCTCACTTCGGTCATTGATCTTCCACTGGTTCTCGCTAGACTATAGTAGTCGAACCTGGGGAGACCCGTAACGGATCGGAGAAGATGATCTTGTTATAAGGGTGCTAGCTGACCCTTCGTAGTCTGCTTAGAGAGCTCCGAGGGAACGTGGTCAGACGGGTCTAGATCGCCGGTCTTTTGGACGGGTTACGTTGACTCCAACATTTGCTCGGTAGCACCCGCGGATTGCATGAACTCATTTTGCGAGAACCTTCTAACCGGATCGAGCTTAGACACCGCTCAGGAAATCAAAGAACGCGCCTCACTGGACGGTATTGCCGGCGTGTTTGACGAACACATCTGCACTCTGATCAGGAAAGTCCCCGCGCATAATGACGACAAGGGAAGCATCGGCATGGCTTCGGTGACGGCTTTCTTCCCGGGGAGTGACAGTACGATCGATTGTCTCCTGAGTCTTGATATCTACGAGACGGGCGTGCCGTATTTGGCACAGGTGCTGTTCAACGCCAAAGTGGTCCGATCTGAACAGGGGACGCATATCACTCTTGGTGACGGCACTAAGTTGATACTGCCCGACTCAGACACCACTATCAAGGGTGCCCGGGAGGAAGCCCTATTCGCAGTGTTTGGCTATGAGATAAGTAACGCCGTAAACACTAGTAATCTTCGCAGAAGAGAACGACAGGAAGGCAAGCGGAAAACAGACTGTGTATCAATGAATCTCATGAGCAACGGGGCTATTATAAATTTGTCGCTTGGGCTAGAAGGAGGTCGCGAGATAATAAGAAGACTCTACACTTAGTAGATACGTACCTCTTGCACCATTATGACCATGGAAGAATCTGATGTGAGATAAGACAGAGCCGGGGTTATAGTTCCCGCCGCGGTGGGATGTAGTACCTACTTACAGTACCTATGTAAGCAGCTTTCCTAGGTTAGACTGGGCCTTTATACAGTGCGGAGAGTCTAGAGAGCGGCTAGGCTACTGGAGGCTAGGCAGATTTACTCGGGCTTCTGCCCAGAGGAGCTAATATCCAAGTACACACAGCTGTACCGCTATGAGTAATCTGTAATTTCTACCTACATATAGGTTGGGTATTATATAGTAGCTAAGAGCTACGTAGGTAGTAACCTAGGTACTTACTCTGCAAAGCCTCCATGATACGGCCTCTTTTAAAAGACAATAAATCGGGAGTACACTATTAGGGGGAGTTAAGATCTGTTTAACAAAGATTTAATTTCTAATTATCTCTATGGTAACAATAATAGTATGAAACTAGGAAAACAGACTATAACCTTAAATAAGAAGAGCTTTGTAGCGACTATACTGCAGTAATAGCAGAGACCTGGACAGGATCACATATCCCTGCCCATTACCAGTCTTCCCGGAGCAGCCATGTCGGCAACAACTCTTTGAGCTGGCACACCCTCGAGAATCCCATCGCGGGCTAGCGCTAATAGTGCACCTGGTATATCGTCGAATCCAATAAGATGGGACACGAGATTGTTGAAACTCGCCGTTTCGCGGCGGACGAGATTGGCCGCGCCGGCCAGATGTTCGCGTCTGCTTCCCCGATGCCCGGCCAGGTACAAGGGCTTGCTATTGCTCTTCACAGGCTCTGTCTTCCATCCCGAGCGGACGTCCCAAATATCGATCTCCTTACCGTCATCTACTTCCACCATGTCTCCCGGACTGAAGCCTGCGAAAAGATAGATACAGCCACCAGGGTTGATATATCCCATGGCATTTTTAGTGGCTTTCACACCATGCCCGAGCGAAACACATATGACGACCATGTCGACTCCTTGTCCTGCCGAGACCTGATCGATCTGCGACGCAACATCATCCTGGACAACGAAGATATTGCCTTGCGGGATGATACCTCTGGCGACGGCGAAATCAAGTCGGGTGCTAGATCGGTTGGCCATGTAAACATTCTTAGCACCCATCTTATCACACATGGTAACGAACATTAGGCCCATGAGTCCGGCTCCGACGACGAGCACATTCTTTCCTGCCACGCGGTCGCCGATGCGGTCTTGTGCAGCAACCACACAGCTCAGAGGCTCTACCAGGGTATATACCGCGCTTCCGCTAGTCGGTGAACCGCCAAGCTTGAGAACCTGGCGCCTGTCGATGAATTCCTGGCCAAACTTGAAGTACTCCGAGAAGATGCCCTCTATATTATGCCCGAGCTTGTCGTGATCGTCGATCGGGTTGTTCGGATTCAAGACGATCTTATCTCCAGGAACCAAACCCTCGATCTTCATACCAACTTCTAGAACCTCTAAAACTCCTTCGTGGCCTAGAACCCTGGGTTCTTGACCTCGCTCACCTCGAAGCAGTTGCATATCTGTCGTACAGAGACCTGTATAGAGCACCTTGGTCAACACGTCGCGATCACCACATCGAGGAACAGGTCGCCAGACGACCTGGAGAGCAGTCTCCCCAACCGGCTTTTCCACCACACGATGGTGACTTCGTAGGTTCTGCACGAAGTATCCCATGCCCAGTAAACCATCATTGTCATCGTCTCTCCCGAGGCGCACTAATCGACGCACGCGCTCCTCATTCCAACCGCTGAAGTATCCGGACGAATGATAGAAGCGGACGAGATGATCCTGCAAGGCGGTCAAGTATGCTGCTCCTTTGCCGGTTTTCATAGCGAAACCGCCCACGACGACGAACTTGTCGAGGCCCATGTCCGCCGCGAGTTGTAGGAGGCGGAGCGCGAGCGGGTACGTTGCATGCTGTAGGACTTGGATCGCGAGTGGGTTGTTCGTGGCTATGCCCTCTTGCAACCAACTGTCCGTCATCTCACTTGGCGACACAGTTCCAGATGAGGCTGCCAGCTTCTTGGCGTACAGCAATGCCGCTCGACCGGAGCTGTAAGAACACAGATCTGCAATATTGCCGCAGGCGCAGTAGGGGACATGTACCTCGTCAAGCAAGCCCAGGGTGAAGGGGTCTTTCTCGTGAACTGCCTGTCGCAAGTGATGCGCCGTAAGGGAATGGACGCTTCCCCTCACATACCCGTTCAGAATCGATGTTTTAAACTTATCGGGCTGTTCTACCGCTCGGGACATCGCGCGGCGAACCAGATCATCCACTACTCGTGGGTCAACAGTCACGTGGCCCATTTCACCGCCCACACCAGCCTCGTCGAGGTCGACGCCTTCTAGGACGTAGTGTTCCTTGTCGAAGACCTTGTTGCTAAGCCCGGAACTCACCGCCAGGAGGCAGAACCGGCCCTCGTCTTTATACCGCCAGGCGGCAGCCGAGATATCGTTCAGCACAGTAACGCGCAGCCCCGGGAGGCGATGTTGCACCGCCTTCTTGAAGTCAAAGCCACGTGATGGTTCGCCCCAGAGAACGCTCGCGTCATGGACTATGCCTTCACGCGTCACTACAGCTCCAAGGGAAATACCGATTTCTTCCATTGGAAACTTAGGGTATCGAGCTCTGATCGCATCTATCTGTTCCACTAGAACGTCTAGCTGCTGCTCTCGAACCATAGAGAGAGTTGCTTCTGGGTTTGAGCGCTTGCTGGGCGTTGATGCTCGGAATGGCTCGTCTATGAGACCACCGTGGGGACCGACCACTCCGACGCGCATGTAGGTTGCCCCGAGGTCTATCACGATCACGTAGGGCCTTTCCCATGGCCTGAGAAAATCTTCCCATTTGGCCGTTATGGCTATCTCCGCTTTGGCTGCCTTCTCGGAGAGTAGGGGCACGCATCCCCGTTGCAGATATGCTAGGAGGCGGTGGCCTTCGCGGCCAATGATGCTGAAAAGCTTGGCCGGAGTGCTCGGATCGTCGACCGACTTGACAATGTCTGTCCTGATATCAATATAGACGCGTAATTCATCTTGTGGTGTCTTTTGTACTGTGAAAGAGCTTGTATCCGTCATAGACGCATCTGAGCGTAGACGGAGCGATAATCCGCCGCTATTGTCCAAATGTTCTTCGACCAAGGAATGGTAAGGGTTCGGTAGCCTGTTGAACCATCTGTCCAAACAATCCTGCACAATCTCTGTAATAGTAGATTTCTCACCACAGAAACGGAAGCCATTTGTGCTCTTCTGGAACTCCCAAATCGCCAAAACTGAAGTTTCAACAGACGGTTGATGAGTCTTATTAAGCGCATCGGTAGTCCTACGCATTCCGATATGCAGCGGAGTGAAATCCCTCCCTAGCAGCTTGCGAGCATATATTGGATTAAGCTTGATGTTTGCCCCCTCAAATATCGTAGGCTCAGAGTCGGTGAACACTACGGAGGCTTCATCGCCAACCAACTCTCTGGCTAGTTGCCACACATCCTTTAGGTCTACTCTCTCGCCCGATCCAACATCGAAAGCACCGCCACCAGGCGCTTGCTTCAGAGCAGCTTTCCCGAGGATCTCGACAAGATCATCGACAAAGATGAAGTCTCTCACCTCGGATACTTCTCGAGCACTCCCTCCATCTGCGCCTCGGCTAGGATTTATAGTTCGGTGCATAAAGCCTCGCTTGAATGAGGGGCCATAAGCACCGGAAATGCGTAGCGACACGCCCTTCCCTGCCGGGAGCGTCGATATGAAGTGCTCGCCTAGACGCTTAGACACTTCGTATACGTTGAAGCCTGCTGGAAGCGCATGACTTGCCAAGAAATGCCTAGAAAAACGTTCTAGCGAGGCAAGAAGCTGTTCGTCCCCAGAGATGGCCCCTGCGGCATTCATTTCACTAAGCAAGTCATCCAGGCGCGTAGAGAAGGCCGTCGCGGCCTTTTTCACCCACGCCTCAACAGCGGCATTTCCCTCTGTGAGGTGAATACGCTGCGTAGAAGGATAGATCACCTTCACATCCCCCTGTCGTCCAAGCTTCTGAACCAAATGCACAATTACACCCTGCGCGAAGCCATTAACAGCGATGACACTGGCAAATTCCTCAGATCTGGATCCAAGGGTTACAATTCCTGCCATGTTATACAGGACGTCTGACTCCTGTATCATTGTGCGTAAGTTGCGCAGGTTGAGCAGGTCGCCTGTGAGTATATGCGTGCCGGGTTTCATGTGAGGGGTAATTCGAGTAATGAAATAAGACAGCGAGGCAGGGCGGAGTGAGCAGAGGACGCCGATGTTGTTTTGCATTAGGTGCTGGGCAAGACTGAGACCTATGTCGCCGGATGCACCGATGATTGACGCTTTGAATGGGACACGGCTTCCCCGTAAGTGTGATACCCCGTTAGAGTCCTGATTTCTGTTAGTAGCATCGTTTAGCTGCGACTCGCCACTCCCGTGGTGTCCATTTCCGTTCGACACGGCGTGGTCGCCATTGAGGGCATTACTTAAGAGATCGTCAGAAATGCCATTAGAATGAGCTCCGTTACCATTCGCGGTTTCTTGCATCCCGGTTCCGTTCACATGACTCCGATACTGCGTCTGATGATCACGCAAATCTCTTACAGTCTTCTCGATCATGTCGCGGTTGATGTCCGTAATGTAGTCGATGAAACCGCCCTTTCCAATTGCCTCCGGAATAGCCAACCACAACATTCCGTCCTTGCTCCCAGTTCCATCCGTGCTAATTTTGTTCCACAGCACATCTGGATTACAGGCGTCATTCTCAGTCGTGTAAATTGGCAGACCCAGACCTAGAAGACCATCGAGTATCTCATTTAGCTCGGCCTCCGCCAGAATCCCCTTTTGGCAAGCAAGATGCGACGAGATGGACATACCCATAGAGACACATTCACCATGGGGAATCTCGTGATGGGCATGTGACTCCACGATATGACCGAATTCGTGACCAAAATCAACAAGACGGCGCAAGCTGTGCTCGTAGAGATTTGGCTGGAGCTCCTCAAGCATGGTACGGATGGCAATATACATCACTTCATCAGTGTGTTCGTTGTACCCTCCAGTTCGGTGATAGTTGATAATAGCCTCGAAAAGTCTTGGGCTGGCTAATAGCGCCATCTTGACAGCCTCTGCCAGACCGCAGACGAATTCACGGCGAGGTAACGTTGCGAGGAACTTCTCCGGGTCATTCAAACAAGCGACCGGCGCGTAGTAGTGGCCGACTAGACTCTTGTGGTTGCCAAAGTTCACGCCGACCTTGGCACCGATGCCGGCATCGATCATGCCGACTAGGGTCGTCGGGATTCGTATGTAAGGGATGCCACCCTTCAGCATGGCGGCAGCGAATCCGACAATGTCCATCAACGTACCGCCTCCCACGACGATCATTAGATCGTCTGGCGAGAGCTCTAGCTTCATGCTCGCATCGATGACGTCGAATACGGCGTCCATGTCCTTCTCTGTGCTGGCAACGGGCGTGGTCATGATGCTGAATGCTTCCAGGCTATCACCGTGCGTCTGGAAATATGATTCGATATCAGCGGCCGCCCCGGCGCCTACCTTGTCGTCCACGACAATGAGGATTTTGCGTTTGAACCCTGGCGTTGTAGATGCACAATAGTTCCTGATAAGCGTGGTATTAGCTGAATCAAAGATCCCCGAGACGGTAGATACGTGGTAGCACGTATCCGTGACGGTGGTTTGCTCGTAGAAGGCACCGTCGCTGGCGCAGCTTCGTGCGTCTGTCGCATCTGGACGCTGCTGAAGCGCTTCTAGATCGATTATGTCGTAGAAGCTCGCCACGGGAGGGTGACAGAAGGCCAGGTAGGTCACCTGTTCGCCAACCTCGCTGTCGTCGCGACTGGTGTAGTGAAGGGAGACCTTGTCGTGGATGTCATAACAACGTTTGATTCCCTCTGGATCGGTTGGCACCCATACCCATGGGGCCGACCTGCGATATGTGGCCGCCGCAAAACCGACAATGTCGGTGACGGCTGTGCTACCGATAGCAAAGAACAGATCTCTGCGCTTAAGACCGAGGTTCTTTGCCGCCGCCACAATAGTGCAGACCCCCTTCCACGTCTTCTCACTTGTTTCGCATACGACGAGCGGTACGATACTATAGCTTTCGATCACACTCTCCGCCTTACACCAGGCGAAATATGCTTCAATCCTGCTGCGTTTTTCTTGCGGTAATTGTCCATCAATGCCGATACAGATGCTCCGTAGGACGGTCGACTTGAAGCAGTCTAAAAGGATCTTTCCTGAAGCATGGTGGCCTATGTCAAAAAGGCCGCTCACTGCGGCAATGCGTGTCTGGATGCTGCGTTCGCAGGAAAGTTCAGTGCCAATGTTACCGTATGCGTCGATCCAGTCGTGAACGCCATACGAGTTGCTATTTCCTGTTACGTCGTTGCCGTCCATTGTTGTTATGAAGTTATTATAGTCTTCGCAGAATGAATGAGCCCAAGTTTCGAGCTGATCGAGAAACTCTTTATGGACTTCTTATAACTCTCTGCGTGCCATTTTCTTGCTAGGCTTAATCATATAACATCCTCATCGACCAACTTAGTACACAACAGTCCTAAGGCAAAACGCGACAACCACCGCTACATTACGGGTCTTAAAGCTTCACAAATTGTGTCGCAATTTTATGCTTCTTATTTTCTAGTTATATTTCACATCGTCTATGCTTCTCTTTTCCTACGCGTTTACATGGTTGCGTACATATTAGACTACAAAAACAACTTCCTTTTGTAAGAGTTCTAGCTTAGTACAATAATTTGCAGCTCCTTGCCGTGTGGAGAACTTCTTACGGCTTGCCGTTCGATCAAGTTTCCACTTTTTTGCCTTGTTTTAAAGGTGCAACCATTCAAGTTTTTACCTTTTTATCATCACTTTTAAAGTGGTTGGACAGTAGAGGCATCAGGCAGCTAGATAGAGCCAACGTCGATCACTTCTATTAAGTAAAAGCTGTTAAGAACTAGGGCTTAGATTTTGTTTAAGCGACAGATCTGTACCTGTGTTTACCTTATCAGGCCATGAACTACTTAGCGTTTTCATTTTGTGCATGACCTATGCAATGTTCTAAATTTACTTCAAATTCTACCGCTAAATTTACTCTATGTTGCGGTTCCGATTCGGACTAGCTCCGGCTCCGGAGCACAGAGTACAACTACCTCTATATATGTAAATACAGGAAATCTTTGCTTTACAAAGATTCTTTCCTGCTTTGTGCAATAATAATATATGTATACGGACCACCCGACAGTATAAACTGTGACAGCTTATGGTGAGGGGATAGTATTCCATATCAATGAACATTGTAGGTAAGTGTGACAAAAGGATAGTTGCATGCGTTTTAAGATCCATAGCCCTGCCTATGCAAGCAAATGCGCCCCCACTTGCTACCTTGCTATTTAAAGAATTTTGCCACACTAGTCCTCTTTGTAGGCCAGGCAACTTATGCCAAGAAACTGAGTGAGCGTGCTGCTGGTAAGCCGTAACCATAGATAGCGCCTGGCAATAAGTCTGGCATGGACCACAGAATTCGGCCGGGCTAATCACTTATTACATGTAGTGAATACCAACCACCCTCTCTAATTAGAGCAGGCACCATCTCTTGTTAGCAAGACCGTCGAGCAAGGGTAGTTTGCGGCATGCTTGCATACGCACTAAAAGCAAGGTTAAACAGAACACTTTTATTAGTTGTAATCTTAATTTTTAGCACTAATGTATCCCACGGCCATATTTGCCACCCGGCTATATTTGCTAATTTTTTTATATAAAAAACGTTTGTGCGCAACTTTATAACTTGGCCAATACTAACGCTATAATAATATAAATAGTACCAGTCGATTCTTAATTAAATAACGAGTTTAAATATAATTTTTTTATATTTAAAATATTTTTATTTAGCAAGTTATTAAGCAATACGCTAAGCAAGGATTATATAATTTTTAATAAAAATTATATTATAATATAAATATTATAATACTATATAACTAGTTTAATATATAAATAATTAAAATAATAAAAGTACTATTAAATTTTTTATTTTAATAAAAATTTAATAGTTATATTTTTTTTTTTATATAATTAAAATTAATAAAGTTATAAATTTACGTATAAACTTTTTTATTAAGATCTTTTTAATAATTTTTATTTATTTACAACCTTAATAACCTATTAAATAAAAATATTATAAATATAAAAAAATTATATTAAAAGTTGTTATTTAGTTAAAAATTAACTAGTAATATTTATATTATTATAGCATTAGTATTAGCTAAGTTATAATGTTGCGCACGAACGTTTTTTATATAGGAAAAAAAGTGTGCAATTAACCTAGGTGTGCAATTAACCTATAGGATACGTTATATTTAATATTTTTTTTTAAAACTTAATATAGTCGCTATATTTTTTTAATTTATTTTTAAAAAACTAGCAGCTGTTTATATATTTATATAATAACTAGTTATATTACTAAATATACTTTAAATAATTAGGTTATATATTTTTTTTTAAGCTTTTTATTTAAAATTTTTTTTTTTTTAATAAAAAAGTTAAAAAAAAGTCTTTAAATTAGTTGCTTATAAAATTACTTATTTTTAATTATATAAAGTTAAAGTTTTTAGCTTTATTTTTATTTAATATAAGCAGCTAATCTGCTAAAATAATAATGTTTAGCTTTTTATTTAATATTTATAAAAAAAAGCATATTTTTTTATTTTATTTTATTTATTTTTAATTTTATTTAATTTTAAAAGTATTAAAAGTTACTTTTATTAATATATAATATATTATTTAAACTTTTAATTGCAAATTTTTTTTAATTATAGTTTTACTAATATATTATAATTTTTAATATTAATAATCTGCTTATTTAAAGCTTTTAATTATTTTTTATTTTATTAAGCTATTTGTTAGGGACAAGGTCACAGTGTCATGGTGACAGGGGGTTGGTAATATAATATAATGATAATTAAGAGGAAGGAAATGCTATGGAGGAATATTAGCAGTATATATACATGGCAGTACAGTGCATAGAGTGCGAGTATACAATCTGCACTGTTGCATCCTAACACTATTTATTTATTTTTATTTTAAGTTTGTTAGCTTTTTTTATAGCAATAATTATTAAATTGCTAGCAATAAAACTAAATAGCTTATTACTTTTTTTATTAATATTTAATAAAAAATAATTGCTCTTTTAAATTATTTTATATAATTTTATTAAATATAATTTATATTAGTTATAACTATAATATTATTTTTATTTGCTTTATATAATTTAATAATTTATTATTATAATAATAATATTAGTATAACTAAATAAAAAACATAATATATAGCTAATTTTTATTATATAACTATAAAGTATTACTTTTAAACTTTAGCATATTATAAAATAGTTAAAATATTTATTTAGCAGCTTTTTTACTACTATAATAATAGCTAATTTTAACTTTATACTTAAGTTTATAAAGTTTAGCATATTAATAAGCAGTATTTATTTTTAAAAAAGCGTACTACTATTTAAATATAAACTATATTTGCTTTTAAATTAAATTAAATATTTTTATTAATAAACTTTTTCATAATTAAATTTAATTTAAAAAGTTAATATTAATTAATTGTTTTTTAAGTAGTATTTAAGTTTAATATAAAAATAAAAAATTTTAATATTTTTTTTTTTTTATAATTAAATAATATATAAAATAATTTAATAATATTATAAATATTATAAATCTATTAGCTAATATTTACTAGTATTATAAAAAATTAAATATTTATTAATATAAAATACTTATAAAAATATTTAGTTTTTAATATAAAAAGTATATATTATATATATTAACAAAAAAATAAATTTGTTAATAATATAAAAATAAAAAAATATTATTAAAAAAGTTTTTTTAGTGCTAAAAATTTAAATATAAAAATATTTTGTATTATTAATATTTTTTATATTATTATTGCTTTAATAAGTATTACTTTTTAAGTAATAAGTTAGTAAGGTATAAAAACTTAATTATTTTTTTAAAAAAATATTATATTAGCTAGCTTAAATTTAGCTATTTAGCTAGCACCTTTTTTATATTTTTATTATTTAAGCTACTTTTTTTATTAATAGCTTAAATAGTTTAAGCAGCTTAAAACTTTATTATTATAAAAATGCTTTAAAAACTAAATATTTATAATAATAAGTATTAAACAAAAAAATTAAAGTTAAAAAAAAAGTTATAAATAAAAAAGTTTAAAATAAAAAAGTTTAAAATAAATTTTTAATATAAAAAATAAATGCTTATAAATATATAGTTTTTAAATTATATAAAACTTTTATTATATAAGTATTTAGTTTTTATTAACTTTATTGCTTACTATAGTAATATAAAAATAATTTTATATAAAAACTTAGCTATAATTATTTAATAATATAAAATAATAATATTTATTTATTATTATTATTATTTATTTTATTACTTTTATATTTTTAGCTTATATTACTTTTAATTATATTATTTATATTAGTTATAATAATATTTTCTTTTATTATTAAATTTATTTTTATTAAATAATTTGCTTTATATTTAATACTTTTTTTTTTATATATATAAGCTAAAAAGCATATTTGCACTTATATTTACTTAATATTAAAAATCTTTTAAACTTTTTATAACTTACTTTATATTATTTTATAAAAATAGTTTAATAAGCTATAAAAAAATATTTGCTAATTAAAAGTATATGCTAAACTATTATAGCAAGCTTAATAAAAAAAAAAGTAAGCTATAAAAAATATTATATTAATAATTGCTTAAAAAATATATAAATTTTGCTTTTTTTTTTTTACTATTAAATATTATATAAATGCTTTATAGC